>Ga0315268_10002494_pt1 | contig 20745 bp, 18 predicted proteins | sample C1_top_MG_FD_204535 | JGI IMG/M metagenome (GOLD analysis project Ga0315268, IMG submission 204535) | Sediment microbial communities from Yellowstone Lake, YNP, Wyoming, USA - C1_top | ecosystem: Environmental > Aquatic > Freshwater > Lake > Sediment | place: USA: Wyoming | collected 2017-08-01
ACCCAAGGAGCTGCAGGCCGACGCCGAGGACGACGAGACCGATCCACGCGCCGAGCTGGTGCGCCGGTTGCTCGAGTACCAGAAGTTCAAGCAGGCGGCCGCGGCGCTCAACGGCCACCATCTGCTAGGCCGCGACGTGTTCGTGCGGCCGCCGCTGGCACCCGCCATCGACGAGCCGGCGCGGCTGGCCGAGATGGATGCGATGGAGCTGGCCGAGACCATCGGTCGGCTGCTCGAGCGCACCCAGAACAAGATCGTGCACGAGGTGTTTGTCGAGCGGATGAGCGTCGGCGCTCGCATCAACGAGATGATCGAGCTGTGCCGCCTGCGCGAGCACCTGACCTTCGACGAACTTCTGGCATTTGGCGAGGCGCCGCTGATCCGGAGCAAGCGGGTTATCACGTTTCTCGCTTTGCTCGAGATGACCCGCTTGCACCTGATCCGCATCGAGCAGCCGCGCAGCGAGGGGTCGATCTACATCATCCCCAACCGCGACAACCTCGACGTGGATGCCGCCGAGATCAAGAGCAGCTTCGACGAGACGGACAGCGCAGCGACGACGGATGACAATCATGAGCAATGATCCGATGGATCCGACCGCCTCCGCGGGCGATACCGGCGACGGCACCGGCAGTGGCGAACCGGCGGCCGAAGCGGCCCCCGCGATCGAGACTGCGCTCGAGGCGCCAATCGAGGCACCGATCGAGACGCCACTCGAGATGCCAACCGAGGACACTGTTGCCGAAACGGCCGACGCGGCGACCAGGCTGAGCGAGGGCGAGCTGGCGGCCGCGATCGAGGCCATCCTGTTCAGCACGGATCGACCGGTCAGCGCGGCCCAGTTCTCGGCCACCATTCGCGCCGAGGGGCGCGACGTCAACGCCAACCAGATCCGGGCCGCCATCCGGCAGTTGATGACCCATTACGCCAATCCCGACCGGCCGTGGGGCCGCGGCTTCGCGTTGGTCGAGGTGGCTGGCGGCTATGCGCTGCGCAGTGTGCCCGAGTACGCCAGCTACGCGCGCCGTTTTGCCGCTGACAAGCCGCAGCGGTTGTCGCGCGCGGCGCTCGAGGCGCTGGCCGTGGTCGCCTACCGGCAACCGGTGACGCGGCCGCAGATCGACGAGGTGCGCGGCGTCGACTCGTCATCGGCGATGAAGCTGCTGCTCGACCGCCACCTGGTCAAGGTGCTGGGCAAGAGCGACGAGGTCGGGCGACCGCTGCTCTACGGCACCACCCCCGAATTTTTGGAGCTGTTTGGACTGCGCAGCCTGGGCCACCTACCGACGCTGCAAGAGTTTCAGGAGCTCAACGACGAGAACCGGACCCGAGTCGAGACGCTGCACCCGCGCAAGGCCGAGGTGCGTATCACCGACCTCGCGGTCGAGCACGGCCAGCTGGTCACCTCGGAGACCGAACAAGCCAGCGAGAGCGCGCTCGTCGATCTGGAGAGCGCGGTGCGCAGCGCTGACCTCGCGCGGCGCGAGGCGGTCGCCACGCTCGGACCGGAACCCGGGACCGAACCGGCGGCGGTCGAAGGCGAGTCCGATCCGGAAGGGCTGGACAGCGCAACCGCGCCAACCGGTGACGACGCCAACCTGGGCGCCGGTGCCGACGGGGTCGCAGACGCCTTGGCCGACGCGGCGGCAAATGACGACGCAGCGCATGACGACGCGGACGACGAAGACGACGACGACGACGAGGATGACGACGAAGACGAAGGCGAAGGCGAGGAAGACGTAGAGGAAGATAGCGCAGAAGAAGACGCTGATCCGGACGATGGTGTACTGACCGACGACGGCGAGGAGCCGAACGATGTCAACTGAGCGCCTGCACATGGTGCTGGCCGACCTGGGCGTCGCCTCGCGCCGCGAATCCGAACAGCTGATCAAAGCCGGTCGGGTGGTCGTCAATGGCAAACGTGTCACCGCGATGGGCGTGCAGGTCGACCGAGCCCGCGACAAGATCGAGGTGGACGGCCAGACGCTCGATCCAAAGCTGCCGCAACCGATCTACCTGATCGCCCACAAACCACCCGGCATGTTGTCGACGACGCGCGACGATCGAGGTCGCCAGACCGTGCTCGAGCTGGCACCCGAGTACGCCGACCGTCGGCTGTTTCTGGCCGGGCGACTCGACTACAACAGCGAGGGGCTGGTGCTGCTGACCAACGATGGCGACCTGGTCTACCTGCTGACCCACCCGACCAGCGGCGTGCCCAAGACCTACCGGGTCAAGGTCAAGGGCGAGCCGAGCGCCGCCGTGGTGGAAAAGCTGCGGCGCGGTATCCACCTGGCCACCGGCCGGACCCGACCAGCGGCGGTCGAGGTGATGGGCCGAGCGCGGATCAACACCTGGCTCGAGATCACGATGACCGAGGGCCGCAACCGCGAGATCCGGGACATGTGCCACATGGTCGGCCATCCGGTGCAGAGACTGCTGCGCGTTGCCATCGGCAGCCTCGAGCTCGGCGATCTTCGGCCCGGCGAAGTCCGGCCGCTGACCCATCCCGAAGTGGTGCAGCTCAAGGCGCTGGTCGACATGCCAGCCCACAAGAAGGCGGCGCGCCGCCCGCAAAAACGGCGTGTTGCACGCAAGTCTCAGGATAAGTAAAGTCAACTCGCCCTTCAGTAGCGAAAGGAAATCCGCCGTGAAAAACATTCTGGCGTTTGTCGTCGGGCTGATCCTGATCGCGGTGGTGGCCGGTTTTGGCTACAGCAAGGTGCAAGCGCGCATGAATGTCGCGCTGCTCAAGGCCGACAAGGCGGTGCTCGACCGCCAGTTCCTCAACCGGCTCGCCTTCACCCGCATGCTGCCCCTCGACGACTACCGCGAGGACATGGGCATCATGCTCAACAACTATTCGCGCGACCTCGACAAGCTCTACATGAAGCCCGAGTACAAGGAGCTGCGCGACGACGACTCGGTGCGCAAGCTGTACCAGGAGCAGTACAAGGAGGGCAAGAAGGACGAGAAGACGTTCAAGGGCGTCAGCGAGCGCATCGACTACACCCAGGCCACCTACAAGGAGCTCACTGGCGGCAGCTACCGGCCGGTGCTGACCGCCGAGAACGCCGGTCTGCGGCTGGACCTCTACAGCATCACCAAGGGCGCGGTCGACGGGCGTGACCGGTTGATGGTCAAGGTGCTGGTCACCGCCACCGACCCGGATGTCGCGCTGACCTTCGGCCACATCGAGATGAAGTCCAAGATCGAGGACGAGATCGAGAAAAAGGACAGAAAAGGTCAGGTCGTCAAGGAGAAGGTCTACAAGCTGACCAAGATCGAGGGCGAGGGCGAGCCCAACACGCTGATCAAGGAGCCGCGCAAGTGGCTGGAGGATTTTCCGCCCGGTCTGATGATCGGCTTCTACGACTTTCCGCTGTTCCACCCCAAGGCAACCGAGGTCAAGCTGACCATGGGATTCACCGTGCGTACCCAGGGCGGCAACAACCTCAACCCCAACCTCGAGTTCCCGGCGTTCCCGATCGACTCGGCGTGGCGTCTGCCGCCGGGCGCGTCGTGGGAGGCCGAGGAGGTCGAGGCGACCGAGGAAGAGGCCAAGGAGTTTGCCAGCCCGGGCGAGGCGAAGAAGGACGACAAGGCCGCGCCCGGCAAGACCAAGTAGTTCCCACCGCTCTCGTTCTATTTACATGCTGCTTGGGTGAATGCCGTCGAGGTCTCCTCGACGGCAGAGGGTCTGGCCGACGACCCTGGGAAGTCCCCGACGGGGGACAGACCCTCAGGAAAGACCGGTCAGCTCGTCAGACGGACCAGCGCCAGCGCCGCATCGTTGGAGAGCGGGTCGAGCAGCTGCGCAGCGCGCCAGATCCGCACCGCGTCCGGAATGCACCCTGCCGCCTCGAGCTCGCGCGCGATCCGGCAAAGCTCCTGGGCAAGTGAGTTGCCGCTCAGACGCGAGAGCGCCTCGAGTTCGTGCCTGGGGTCGTTGTCGGCAGGAACCGGGGGCGGGACCGGAGTCCAGCCAGCCTGTGCTGGCGGCGGTGGCGGCGGCGCGAAGATGGCGCCGGACGTTGGTGCCGGTGTCTTGACCGCCGGGAACTCGAAATCGGCCGGCAGATAACCTTCGCCCAGCGGTGAGCCGGTTGTCAGCGGTCGCGTGCTCTCAGCGCGTGCTGGCGCTGGCGACGCTGGCACTGCGCCGTCGAGGTCGATCTCGATCGCCGCCTCCACGGCGGCGGGCAGGGTGCTCAGCGGCACATGGCCGTCGCTCGGCGTCGTATTGAGCCCAAGGTCGGCCCACAGCCCATCGAGCGTCGCGTCGGCCGCGGCATTCGAGCCCATGGTCGGCGCCGGATCAAAGATTGGCGAGCCCATGACCGGAGGCGGCTCCAGACCCGAGAAATCGATCGGTTGCGCGATCGGACGGGTGTTGGCCGCAGCTTGTGGTGGCGCAGCCATCGGCGCCGGGGGAGGCGGCGGCGCTGCGCTGGGCGGCGTCGGTGCTGGCGCGCTTGGGCGCGCGGTCGGCGTCGGTGTGGTCGGCATTGCCGGTTGCTGGGACGAGGTGACGCGCGCCGGCATCTGGATACGCGAAAGGTCCGGCGCCTTTTCTTGAATGTTCTGTCTCTTGACGGGTGTGGCGTCGAGCGAGGAACCGCACCACAGACAGGTGTCCCCGCTGTAGGCGACGCGTCCGCAAGAAGGACAAAGCCGCATCAATCCACCGCGTGCCGTCGTTGACCGACCGCCACGTCTGATACTCCTGACACGCTTCGAGCATACGCTGCGCTTGCGGTGAAGGCTAGAAAATGGCTTTGGTAGACCGTGCCTGGATGGAGTCCCTATGGTCACGACCAGCAACCCAGAACGCGGCCCGAGCGTGCGCATCATCGGCGGTGGCCTTGCCGGCAGCGAGGTGGCCTGGCAACTGGCGCGACGCGGCGTCAGCGTCGAGCTGTGCGAACAGAAGCCGGCCCAGCGGTCGGCGGCGCACACAAGCGACCAGCTGGCCGAGCTGGTCTGTTCCAATTCGCTGCGCTCGGATCGGCTCGAGAACGCGGTCGGATTGCTCAAGGCCGAGCTGCGGCTGATCGGATCCGGATTGCTGCGCTGCGCCGACGCCACCCGCGTGCCGGCGGGTGGCGCGCTGGCGGTCGACCGTGCCGCATTTTCGACCGCGGTCGAGGCGCTGCTGGCGGGTGTGCCGACCCTTTGTTTCGCCCGTGGTCAGGTCGCGCAGCTGGCCGACGACGACCGGCCGACCGTGGTCGCCAGCGGTCCGCTCACCGACGGTGCGTTGGCGGCCGAGATCCGCACGCTGACCGGATCCGAGGCGCTGTTTTTCTATGACGCGATCGCGCCGATTGTCGACGCCAGCACGCTCGACCTGGAGCAGCTGTTCGCGGCCAGCCGCTATGGCCGCGGCGACGCCGACGACTACCTCAACCTGCCGCTCGACCACGACGCCTACTACCGGTTTGTGCAGGCGCTGCTCGACGCGCCCAAGGTGACGCCGCACGATTTCGAGGATCGCACGTGCTTCGAGGGTTGTCTTCCGATCGAGGTGATGGCGGCACGCGGTCCCGACGTGCTGGCCTTTGGCCCGCTCAAACCGGTCGGACTGATCGATCCGCGCACCGGCCGCCGGCCGTTCGCAGCGGTCCAGCTGCGCAAGGAAGATCTGGCAGGCAGCGCACGCAACCTGGTCGGATTTCAGACCCGGTTGACACATCCGGCGCAACTCGCGGTTCTGCGCAGCCTGCCCGGCATGCAGCACGCGCAGTTCCTCCGCCTGGGTTCGGTGCATCGCAACACGTACGTCGACGCGCCGCGGGCGCTCGACGACGGGCTGCGGCTGCGCGCGCGGCCAACGGTCTGGCTGGCCGGTCAAATCACCGGGTCCGAGGGTTACGTCGAGGCGATCGCGGTCGGCGCACTGGTGGCGATCAGCGTGCTCGCCGCGTTGCGCGGGCAACCGTTCGTGGCGCCGCCGCCGACGACCGCATTGGGCGGGCTCTACCGCCACCTGCGCGGGCCGCACCCTGGCGCCTTCGCCCCGTCCAATGTCAACTGGGCGCAGCTGGCCGCGTACCCGGGTGGCCGCAACCGTGCCGAACAGCGCCGGCTCACCGCCGAGCGCGCTTGCGCCGAAGTTGCATCGTGGGCGGCGCAGTGGGAATGATCGCGGCTGGCCCCGTCGTCAGCAGGAGGTCTCGTGGCTTCGCAACATCCGAGCAAGCGGCAACCGGCAGTGCGCTTTGCCAACTGGACGACACTGGACACGGCGCAACCGCTGCCGCTGCCGCCGCCCAACTGGTTGACCCCTGACCTCGATGCCAAGCGGTCCGAGCGCCGGCGCCGGCCGCGCGCGCGCGCCGAATTTGCGGCCCGGCTCTACGGCGGCGACGGCCGCGCCTCGTACCTCGAGGCCCGGGTGCGCACCGGCGACGTCAGCGTGTCGGGCATCTTCCTGCGCTCGACGTTTTTTTTGCCGGTGGGTAGCGCAGTGCGGGTCGAGTTCGAAGTACCTGGCTCGGGTCCGGTCGCGGCCGATGGCACCGTTGCCCGCATCCAGTCGACCGGCGATGACAGCGGAATGGGCATCGAGTTCCGGCGTTTTTCTGAAGGTTCGCTCGAGGCGTTGATCTCGATCTTCGTGGCCGACGAGGTGCGCCGCTTCGTCGAGCAGTACTGCCGCGCTCGCCGCGGCCAGGACGACACGCCGTCGCCGACCGCGTTGCTGCACGGCATCCTGGCCTGGGAGATCCACCGCTCTACCGAGCACTCGCCCACGCCCTGAGGACGCCGCAGGGGTGCAGGCGGTTTCTTGCGGGGAACGGGCGCGACGCGTAGCCTGAGAGACATGCGAGCGGCCGCCCAGCGCTTTATCGAGCATCTGCGCGACGAGGTCCGCGCCAGCCCACAGACCGTGCGCGCCTACCGCTCGGACCTGGCCGCGCTGTGCGACTACCTGGACGCGGCCCACCACCAGGCCGTTGCCGACCCACGCCAGCTCGACGCGCTGGCGCTGCGCGGGTTTCTTGCGCATCGCATGGGCCACTGTTCCAGCCGCACTGCGGCGCGCTCGCTCAGCGCGGTGCGATCGCTGATCCGATATCTCGAGCGAACCGGCGCCATCGCGCGTGACCCGACGCTGTTGATCGACGCGCCCAGGTTGCCGCAAGGGCTGCCGCGACCCCTCGACGTCGACGACGCGTTCGCGCTGTGCGAGCAGCCCGACCGCTCGACCGCCGAGGGTGCGCGCGACGCCGCGATCGTCGAGCTGCTCTACGGGTCGGGGCTGCGCGTGGCCGAACTGGCCGGGCTCGACCTCGAGTCGGTCGACCTGACCGCGCGCCAGGTGCGTGTGCTGGGCAAGGGGCGCAAGGAGCGGCTGGTTCCGTTTGGCGACAAGGCGGCACAGGCGCTCGTCAGCTACCTGCCGTTTCGACAGGCGCGCGTGGCCGAACCGGAGTCCGAGCACGCCATGTTTCTCGGCGCGCGCGGCCGGCGCATCGACCAGCGCGTGGTGCGGCGCGCGATCACCCGCTACGGGCTGGCGGCCGGTGCGCGCGGTCGCGTCCACCCGCATCGGCTGCGCCACAGCTTTGCCACCCATCTGCTCGAAGGTGGTGCCGACCTGCGTGGTATCCAGGAGTTGCTCGGACACGCCTCGCTGTCGACGACGCAGCGCTACACCAAGGTGTCGCTCGAACACCTGCTGGCGGCCTACGACAAGGCCCATCCGCGCGCCCGCGGCTGAGCCGCTAGCGACAGGGCAAGGACTTCACGCTATAAGAGGGCTGATGAGAACCTGTCTCCGGCGCGGCGCGCGCACTGGCGTCTGGATTGCGTGCGCGCTGTCCGCGTTGAGCATCGGCGTTGCGGGCCGCGCCAGTGTCGTCGAACGCTTGGACGTCGAGCAGTTGACCGACCTGGCCGACCGCATCGTGATCGGCCAGATCCTGACCAGCGAGTCCCATTTCGTGGACGACGACCGCACCATCGTCACCGACGCCGTGCTCGAGGTCGAGTCGACGCTCAAGGGCGACCGCGCGACGACGCTGGTGGTGCGCACCAGCGGCGGCGTGGTCGGCGATATCGGGCAGCGGGTTGCCGGCAGTGCGCGCCTGCTGCCCGGCCAGCGGGTCGTGTTGTTCCTGGAACAGCGCGGCGCGGCAGCTCCCGGCCAGCCATTGTGCCGCACCATCGGTCTGGCTCAGGGCGCCTATCACATCGTGGTCGCGGTCGACGGCAGCCAGCGGGTCGAGCGCGAGCTGAGCGCGCTGGTCCGTCTTGACGGCGCGCGCGGCCAGCTGGCGTCGCTGCCGCCGGATCCCGAGCTGCGCCTCGATCTTTTGGTGGAGCGGATCCGGGCAGCCGTGGATCGACCGGTGCGCGGGTTGGCGCCATGAGATCACTGGCTGCGCTGACGCTCGCCGTGGCGCTGAGCGGCGTCGGTGCGCCGGCCGCCGCCTACCAGTGTTCGCGGGTGCCGCCGGCCGGTCCGTCGCTGTACTGGGCCACGCGTGCGCTCGGCTACACCATCAACCGCACCGCCTTTCCGTCGCTGCTGGCGCAAGACGTCTACGACGCTGTGCAGGCCAGCTTTGCGACCTGGCAGGCGGTGACCTGCACCGATGTCCATTTTTCGCTGCTGTCGCTGACCGACGAGACCGTGACCGGCTACAACTGGCGCAGCCCGGAGGACAACGCCAACCTGATCATCTGGCGCAATGGCAATGCCGACACGGCCGCCGACCTCTGGCGCCACGAGCGCGGATCGATCGCAGTGACGACGACCACCTTCAACAGCCGCAGTGGGGAGCTACTCGACGCCGACATCGAGTTCAACGGCCAGTACTACCAGTTCACCGCCTGCACCCCGCCGGCCGCTGGTTGCACCGTGGCCTACGACGTGCAAAACACGCTCACCCACGAGATCGGCCATTTCATTGGCCTCGACCACACGCCGCTGAGCCAGCCCGGCGCCAGCGAGACGACGATGTATCCGTCGGCGCCGCGTGGCGAGATCTCCAAGCGCGACCTGGCGGCGGACGACATCGCCGGTTTCTGCTTCATCTACCCGGTTGGTCAGCCGTTCCAGCAGTGTTTCCCGGCCGCGCCGCCCAGCGGGTCCGACCCCATCTTTTCGCAGGTTGGCAACGACCCCGACACCGGCTGTCTGTGCGCCGGCACCGGCAGTGGCGGAGACAGCGCGGCGCTCGTCGTGCTGCTGCTGGCGCTGCGTGGCGTCGGGCAGCGCTGGCGCCGGTCGGGCGCGTTGCTGCGGTAGCCGGTTGACCTGAACCAGACTCCAGCGCAAACTTCAACCGCGATCGGTGTGTTATCGATCGCGAGGATCGTGACCGGATGTCGTTGCTGACTCTGTACAAGGACGAGGACCGCATCGGCGAGCACGTGCTGATGCGCGCCGTGGTCTCGCTCGGGCGGCACCCGGACAACGACATCGTGCTCGACGACCTCTCGCTGTCGCGCTTTCATGCCCGCATCGAGCGGCGCGGCGATCGTTACGTCGTGGTCGATCTGGGCAGCCAGAACGGCGTCTTCATCAACGGCGTTCGCATCACTGGCGAGTCGGTGGTCCGGCCCGGCGATCGTATCGGCATGGGGCGTTTCGTCGGCATCTTCAACGAAGGTGCCAAGACCGCGCCGGCCAAGGCCGGCACCGCGGCGTCGACCGCGCGCGCCAAGCCGCCGGCGGCCGGCAAGGTGGCAGCGCTCCGCTTGGTCCACGACGGCACCGAGGTCGAGCGATTTCCGCTCAAGCCCGCGGGCATGATCATCGGACGATCGCAGAAGTGCGATGTCGTGATCGGGCTGCTGGCGCTGTCGCGCCGCCACGCGCGAGTGCGCCAAGGCGAGGACGGGCGCTGGTATGCCGAGGATCTGGGCAGTCAAAACGGCACCTACGTCAACGATCTGCCGCTGGCGCAGCCAAGTGCGTTGCAGGACGGCGATGTGCTCAATTTCTTCGAGTACTCGCTCGTGTTCGAGGCGGGCACCGTCGTCGACGTCGACGAGGGATTGCCGCCGGCCGCGGCACCCGCGCTGGGCGGCGACTCGACCCGGGCGCTGCGCAAGCGTGAGCCCAAGCGCACCAAAGAAGATCGCTCATTCGATGCCCAGCGGCTGGTGTCCGAAGTGATCGAGCTATCGGCCGAGGACGTCGAGGAGCTGTCGCCCGAATTCGAACAGCCGCTCGAGACCCGCCACGAACGGGGTGCCAGCGCGGCCCCGCGCGGCGAGGAACCGACCGACCACCGGGAAGGCCGGGTGGTGCGCAGCTGGCCGAGCGCCACCGATGCCTCGCTGGCGCTGGCGGCCTCGCAGCGGCCGGCGACCACCGGGCGACTCGAGGTCATGGTGGACGGCCGGGTGGTGACCGAAGTGCCGCTGGCGCTGGGTGCTGTGCGCATCGGTAGCGACGCGCGCTGCGACGTCGCCTTGCCGCCGCTGCCCGGCATCGCGCCCTGGCACGTGCTGGTGGTCGCGGTCGGCGAGGCGGTCATGATGCTGCGCATCGGCGACGCGCCGGCGCCGCGCATCGACGGCCGCGTGGTGTACCAGGCCTTTCTGATGCCCGGCGACAAGGTCGAGCTCGGGCGCGCAGCGATCGTTTATCGCGCGTGACATGTCTGTCCACACCCAGCTGACGCGCGAGGTGATCGCGGACTGGCTCCGCCTGTACGAGGTCGGTGAGCTACGCCAGTTTGCGCCGGTGCGCGGGCCCTCGGCCAATACCAACTTCGACGTGACGACGGAGCAGGGCCGCTACATCCTGCGCGTCAACGAGGGCACCAGCTTTCGCGATCTGATCCACGAGAAAGATCTGCTGCTCTATCTGGCCGACCTCGATCTCGGCACGCGCACGCCGCACATCGTCGCCAACTGCATCAAGGGGTACTTCACCCCGCTCGACGACGACCATTACGCCTCGCTGTTCGGGTACCTCGATGGCCGGGCGCTGGCGACCTGGGAAGTGACCGCCGACCACTGCCGGCAGATTGGCGGTTTTCTTGGATCGCTACACCGCCAAGGCCGCTCGTTCGAGGGCCACCGCCGCAATCCGCATCGCCCGGCGCAGGTCGATGCCACGCTGGCCGCTATCGGGCGGCCGGCGCCAGCGGTGCAGCCATTCGTCGAGCGGGCGCGGCGCGAATTGCGGCGGTTGCAGCGCGCGCTGGCGCAGCGGCTACCGTGTAGTCTGCTGCACGGCGGGCTCACCCCGGACAACACCCGATTCGTACGCGGTCGGTTGACCGGGGTGTTCGACTTCGAGACTGGCGCGCGCGGCCCGCAGGTCTACGACTTGGCGGTGGCGCTCAATGGTTGGTGCTGGTCCGAGCAGGGGCTGGTCGACACCCGCTGCCAGGCGCTGCTGGCCAGCTACCAGGCGGTGCAGCCGTTGACCGATGGAGAACTGCGCCTGTTCGCCGACTGGGTGCGCTTTGCCGCGCTGCGCTGCGCAGTCGCCTGGCTGGTACGTTACGAGATGGTGCCGCCCGAGCGGCGTGTGCGCGACCTGTACCACGACTTTCGGCACCACGCGCGGCACCTGGCCGACCTGGTCGAGCTGGACCACCGCGAGTTTCGCCGGATCTGTGCTATCTAGGACTCAGCTGCCGGAGATGGCTCGTTGCCGACCCGCCCCCCACCACGCATCGGTTCGCTGGCGCTGCAGATCGGCGTCGGTATCATCGGCGCGGTCGTCCTGATCGCGGCCACGCTGCGCCAGCCGTTTGCGACCCCGGCCGCGGTGCTGCTCGCGTTCTGGGGGCTGGGCACGACCACCCGCATCATGGCGTTCCCGCTCTACCGTGGGCGCGTGATCGCGTTCGACTCGGCCTACCTGATCGCGGCCGGGATCGTGCTCGGCTGGGTGCCTGGCGCGTGGATCGTCGTCGCCACGCTGGCGTCCGACGTGCTGGTTCAGCGCTATCGCGGCTGGATCTTCGACCTGCCTCGGATGACGCTGCGCGAACGGGTGGCGAATACGCTGTTCTCCACATTTGGCAATGCGCTGCTGCTGCTGGCAGTCGGCGCGTTGCTGGATCGCGTCGGACTCTCGCCACTGGCGATTAACCGCCACACCGCAGTTTTCGTCGTCACCCCGCTCGCGCTGGTGACCTTTATCGTTTGCCACTACCACATCGCGCTGCTGGCGGCCGTGCTCAACGGCGATCCACCGCGCAGCGTCTACCGGCAGCTGGTCTTGCCCGGCATCATCGGCGAGACCCTGCTGGCGCCGCTGGCGATGGTGATGGTGCTGGTCTACCAGACCGCTTATCCGGCTCCGTTTGCGCTGCTCGCGACGACGGTGCTGGTGATCAACGCCGGTTTTTTTATTGCCTCGCAGATTGGCCAGCGTTTGCGCGACCGGGTGCGCGATCTCTCGACGCTGCACGCGGTGAGCAAGGCGCTCACGCGCAACCTCGAGCTCGACCCGTTGCTGGCCGACATCGCGGCTCAGCTGTTCGAACACTTCGCGACGGCCAGTGCCGTGGTGGTCGGCCTGCGCGACATCGTGACGGGCAGTGTCCGTTGCGCGCTATTCAGTGAGCGCGACGCGCGGCCGCTCGAGCGCACGCCGGCTGCAGACGAGCAACTGTACCGGCGGCTGGTCGCCGAGAGGCGCTCGCTGCGCATCCGCCGGCTGGCCGAGCGCGACGTCGATCCGGTGCTGACCGCGCCCGGCGCCCGCTGCTGGCTCGGCGTGCCGATGATCGCCAACGACGATGTGGTCGGCTTTCTCAACCTGCAGAGCACCGCGCCCGACGTGTTCGGCCGCGCCGACGAGCGATTGCTGACTCAGGTGGCGGCGCAGGCGGCGATCGCGGTCGAGAACGCGCGGTTGTTCCGGCTGGCCACGGTCGACGGTCTGACCGGACTGTACGTGCGCCGCTACTTTGACCAGCGCCTCGACGAGGAATGTATGCGCGCGCAGCGCTTCGACGCGCTCTTCTCGCTGCTGATGATGGACCTGGACGACTTCAAATTGATCAACGACACCCGCGGCCACGCTGCCGGCGACCGGGTGCTGCGCGAGACAGCGCGCGTCGTGCGCGCCAGCCTGCGCGCGATCGACATCGCGGCTCGTTATGGCGGCGAGGAGTTCATCGTGTTGCTGCCGCGAGCGGACGCTTCGCGGGCGCGCCAGGTGGCCGAGCGCATCCGGGGTGCGGTCGCCGACAACGCGATCTCCGGCGTCACCGGTGCGCTACGGGTGACGCTGTCGGTCGGCTGCGCGACGTTCCCCGACCATGCAGTCGATGGCACCGAGCTGGTGCGGGCCGCAGATCGTGCGCTCTACCGCGCCAAGGCAGCGGGCAAGAACCGGATCGAGGGCGCCACGAACGTTGTGCCTGACGCCACGTAGGGGCGGCTGCAAGGTCGCCCGCTGTTATTCGTACAACACGCGCGACTCGGCCAGGCACCAGGCCAGCAGTCCGGCCAGGGTCGCCCGGTGGCGGCCGACGCGCGCCTCGCCGCTGACCGGGTCGTAGCCTGCGCCAAGCAGGCCGCCGTCCAGTGGCGCCTCGGCCAGGATCTGCAGCGCCTGATGCGCCCGGTCGCCGAACAGGGCCGGGCCAAGCACGGCGCCGGCCGCCAGCTGCGGCGCTGCTGGCAGCGCAAAGCCGCCAAAGCGACCGGGCAGCCAACTGGGGTTGCGATCGGACCAGAGGGTTGCGACCGTGCGCACGAATACGGGAGCGCTGCGCGGGCAGAAGCCGAGCGCCGGCAGCCAGAACAGCGAGCCGACGGGGTCGTCGCCATGGATCAGCTCACCCTCGAGGTTGGCGGCCAGCACGAAGTCGCCACTGGTCCGGTCGACCAGCTTGTCGTGAACCGCGCGCTGGATCTCCTCGGCGATCGCGTGGTCGTAGTGACGCGATTCGGCGCCGATCCAGCCCAGGTCGACGCAGGCGCGCCACGCCAGCACGTTGCTGTAGGTGACGTACGGCGCCGGTGCCGGCAAGCCGCACGGCAGCAACTCGGTGGCGTACAGGGCGTGGTCGCGGTGACGCCGCTCGTGCAGGATGCGGCGCACGTCGTCCAGGGCGCCCAGCACCACCGGCAGCTGGAGCAGATCGCGGTCGCCGGTCGTCGTCACATAGCGCGAGAGCGCGATCGGGACCGCGCAATGGGCGTCGAGCGCGAAACCCGGTTCCAACACACCGCCGTCCAGGTAGTGGCTGGCGGCGGGTTGCCGGTAGCGCTCGCATAGCGCCAGCAACAGACGCCGCGCGCGCGGCGGATCGATCCAGGTGACGACGGGCAGAGCCCACAACAGCAATTCGGCCACGCCGACCGTTGCGCAGCGATCGCTGTGCGGGCTGCTGCTCAGCAGCGGCACCAAGGCGCCGGTGTCGATCGCTTCGGCGCCGCTCAGCTGTTGGCAGAGCAGCGCGTTGTACTGGTAGCGCTGACCGAGCGCCGCGTCAGCGCTCCCCGGCAACTGCGGCAACCGCGCCGCCAGCCGGCGTGCCTCCTGATCGGCCTCGGCAAACAGCCGCGCCGGGGTGCGCCGTCGCATTGCGGCGAGGGTGGCTCGCGCGCCGTCGCGTTCAGGCGCCAGTGCCCCGAGCAGGTGAAACTCGTGGCCGGCGCCCGGCTCCAGATCGCAGTCGTAGACGAAGCGCAAGCGCACCGGATCGGCGCCGCCATTGGGCCACTCGATGCAAGCCCCGGTCTCCGGAAATTCGGGTTCGCCATCGACCTCGAGCCGGGCGAGGCCAGCCACCTCGTCGCTGGCGATCGCCAGCGCCAGCAGGTCGCCGTCGCCGAGCACCTCGTATAGGGCACTGCGCTGGCCCGGGTCGACGTCGCAAAAAAGACCGCGGCCGATCGGACGGCGGCTGGCGATCGTCAGCAGTGCCTCGCGCACGGACAACGCAAACGAAAAACGCACCCGCACCTGGCGCGACGCACGCAGCGCCGCACGCAAGACGAAACCGCGCCAGCCGGGAGGACAGACCGCGGTCAAGTGAAGTTGCACTCCCGCGACGTTGGACTCGAGGCGCGGCCAGCAATGCGCCAGCAGGTCGCAATGAAAGGTGCCGTCGAGGGACACCGGGCGGTCGTCGATCTCCAGCCACGGTCGGATCAGCGCGGCCGGGTTGCCATCGCCGCGCAGCGACAGCAGGCCGCGCCGGCGCTCGCTGATCGCGCCGACCTCCTCGATCGCGCCGGTCGTCGGGTCGACACCGGAGATGGTCAGCAGTCCGTTACTCGCCGGCAACATGGCTCCCCCACGGCACGGCGCGCACGTTCGCAGAGGTGCTGGTGCCGGTCAACACTGGTGGCGTCGGCAGCGCCGTTCTGGTATCAAGGGCGCGCGCGGCCGCCCCGCGGTCGCTGCCGAGAAGGAGTCAACAATGTCGGAAATCGTTTCGGTTCATGGTCGGCAGATCCTGGATTCCCGCGGCAACCCGACGGTCGAGGTCGAGGTCGAGCTCGCCAGCGGCGCGTGCGCCCGGGCGGCGGTGCCATCCGGGGCTTCGACCGGTGTGCACGAGGCAGTCGAGCTGCGCGACGGCGGGACGGCCTACCAGGGCAAGGCGGTCACCAAGGCGGTTGCCAACGTCAACGATAAAATCGCGCCCGAGGTGGTCGGCCTGGATGCCTCGTTCCAGGCCGCGGTCGACGAGATGTTGATCAAGCTGGACGGCACCGAGAACAAGGGCAAGCTCGGCGCCAACGCGATCCTGGGCGTGTCGCTGGCGGTGCTGCGCGCTGCCGCCGACGACCACGGTCTGCCGCTGTATGCTTATTTGGGTGGTGCAACTGCTCGGATGCTGCCGACGCCGATGATGAACATCCTCAACGGCGGTGCCCATGCCGACAACAACGTCGACATCCAGGAGTTCATGGTGATGCCGGTCGGCGCGCCGAGCTTTGCCGAGGCGCTGCGCATGGGCGCCGAGATCTTCCACTCGCTCAAGTCGGTGCTCAAGAAGCAGGGGCTCAACACCAGCGTCGGCGACGAGGGCGGCTTTGCACCCAATCTCAAGAGCAACCGCGAGGCGCTCGAGGTGATCGCGACCGCGGTCGAAAAGGCGGGCCTCAAGCTGAGCAAGGACGTTTGCTTCGCGCTCGACGTCGCGGCCAGTGGCCTGTACGACGAGAAGAGCAAGAAGTACAAGCTGGAGGGCGAGGGCAACAAGCTGTTCGACGCCGCCGGCATGCAGATTTACTACAAGGACCTGTGCGACGCTTTCCCGATCATCTCGATCGAGGACGGCATGGCCGAGGACGACTGGGAGGGCTGGGCGCTGCATACCAAAGCATTCGGCAGCAAGATCCAGATCGTCGGCGACGACCTGTTCGTCACCAACCCGAAGCGGCTGCAAATGGGCATCGACAAGGGCGTCTGCAACGCGATCCTGATCAAGCTCAACCAGATCGGCACCGTGACCGAGACCCTCGATTGCATCGCGCTCGGCCGCCGTCACGGCTATGGCGCGATCATCTCGCACCGCTCGGGCGAGACCGAGGATTCGTCGATCGCCGACGTCGCGGTGGCGACGGGAGTTGGCCAGATCAAGACCGGTTCGCTCTGTCGCACCGACCGTGTCTGCAAGTACAACCAGCTGCTGCGCATCGAGGAAGCCCTCGGCAGCAGCGCCCGTTTCGGCGGCCGCAGCGGGATCGTACGCGCCGACGGGACCTGAGATCGCATGCGCCTGGTCGCCGCCTCGCTGCTGTTCCTGATCGGCGCCCCCGCCGCCGCCTACCGGGTCGAGGCAGGCGACCAGATGGTGCACGCCAGCGCCGGGGGCACCTTCAATTTCGTGCGCCATCGACTGGTGACGCGCGAGACGCCACCGTCGCTGCTGACGGTCGGCCTTGGCTATGACTACGCGCTGACGTCGAGCCTGTCGCTACTGGCCGAGCTGCAGCCCGGCCTCGGCGATCGCTATCTGGGGCTGCCGCTGGCGGCCGGCGTCCGCTACCGAGTTCCCGGTCTGGCCGCGCCGCTATCGCCCTACGCCACGCTGGCGGCGACCGCGACGCTCGGCCTGCCGTTGGGGCCGCCGCCGCTTCACGTCAACGTCGGCGTGCGCGCCGCTCTCGGCGTCGAGTACTTCGTCAGCAACGCTTTTGCGGTCGGCGCCGAGTTCGCGTTGGGGAGCGGGCCGCTGCTGTTGCCCGAATTCGACCTCGAGTCACGGGCCGATCTGATGCTCGGCTGCGGCTACCGCTTTTGACAGGTCTGCTCAAGACCTAAATCTCGCGCACCCAACAAGAATTGCTTGTGCATGGCTTGCCCCGGCGAGGGACTTGTCATAGTTTTCGCCAATTCTGTTCTTGGGGGGGCCGCAGTGCGCGGCGGCTACCCGTTCACGTGAGGCGACCCATGAAGCGTTCCCGTCTGTTGCTCGCAGCGCTGACCGTTGCCAGCGTGGCCATCGGACCGGTTCTCCGGGCCGAGACCGTGCCACCTGACCTGCCACTGATCCAGGAGCGGCTCTACCCGCTGCTGCTCAAGGTCGAGCTGGCGCCGCTTTACACCTACTCGCTCAACGATAAGTACACCCACCACACCGGGCTGGTGCTGACTGCCGGCTTCCACTTCTTCAACTGGCTGGGCGTCGAGGCCTACGGCGGCTACAACCTCAACGGCTTTGGCGAGGTGGGCAAGATCGCGGGCTGGCCGTCGGCGCTGCGCAGCGGCTGGACCAACCTGGCCGACGCCATCGATCAGTTCACCCACTCGGGCGGCACCGAGTCGATCAGCCAGAAGCCGCTCGAGCTGCCCGACCTGTACTGGCAGAGCTGGATGGCCGGTGCCGACGTCGTGTTCTCGCCGTTCTATGGCAAGTGGAGCATCGTCTCGGAGCTGGGCGGCTCGTTCTACTTTTACGGCGTGGCCGGCGGCGGTGCGGCCGGCACCGAGAAGAAGGTCACCTATCCGCAGCCCACCGTTTACAAGCAGGGGCCGGTGGTGTTCCCGCTCAACTACGGCGTCGGGGCCAAGATCTTCTTCCTCAAGTGGCTGGCGCTGCGCGTCGAGCTGCGCGACTACTGGTGGATCAATCCCGAGGTCGAGGAGATCGACGCCAGCGGCGTCGACCCGTGCAAGGGCGGTTACTGCCTGACCGTCGACGGCAAGAAGCAGCAGTTCACCGATTTCAGCCGGATGACCATGGTGCAGGCCGGGCTGAGCTTCGTGTTCCCATGAGGACCGCCATGACAGAAACGCTTCATCGACGCATGTGGCTTTCGCTGTTGCTCGGCGGCGCCCTGGCGATTGGCCCGGTCGCAGCTCTGGCCGAAGACGAAATCCCGCCGCCACCCGACGAGGACACGGCCAAGCCGGCCGCCGACAAGGTCCCGGCCGGTCCTGGCGACGACAAGAAGGACTCGGACAAGCGGCCGGCCGAACCGGTCGCCAGCGAGGAGGCGGCCGAGCCGTCGCAGGCAGCCGCCGCCGAGAGCGCCGCGCAGCAGAACCTCGAGTCCGACGAGACCATCTACGTGGTCGAGGCGGTGCCGCACCTGATCGGCAACCACTTCGAGCTGTCGCCGCAGTTCTTGATGTCGTTCAACGACCGCTTCACCAACCACTACGGCTTTTTGATCGCGGCCATGTATCACCTGCGGCAGAACGTCGGCGTCGAGCTGGCCGGCGGCTACCTGTTCGGCTTTCCGTCCGAGGTGACCAACGAGATCAAGGAGAAGGGCCGGCTCGGACCCGAGATGGTCGACCTGTACGACCTGACCTGGGTCGCCACCGCCAACGTGCAGTGGTCCCCGATCTACGGCAAGGTCAACGTGCTGGACTTCGTGCTCGGCCAGTACAGCCTGTACTTCTCGGTCGGCACCGGTCTCACCGGTCTGTCGCTCAAGCGCGCCTACGACGCGCCCAACGAGTACTACAAGTTGCCCTATCCGTTCTCGTTCACGTCGACGATCGGCGGTGGTCTGCGCATGTACTTCACCGACTGGCTGGGCGCGCGCATCGAGTTCCGCGACTACGTGCAGGCCAACATGGTCGACAAGAAGATCACCAACCTCGACGTCAGTTACTTCGACGTGCAGAATTATTACATGCTGCACATCGGCGCGACCTTCCTCTTCTAGGAGCCTACCATGAAAAAGAGCATCCTAGCCGTCACCGTCGTCCTCGCTGCCATTGCGCCGCCGTCGACGGTATTTGCTCAAAATATCGACAAGGCGATCGACGCCTACAAGGCCAAGGACTACGCCGAGGCTGCAGTGCGCTTCTTCGAGGTGCTGCGCTTCGATACCGCCGAGGGCAACGTGGTCGAGGCCGAGTACGGCATGGCGCAGTCGCTGCTCAAGCTCGAGCTGCCGCTGCCCGCCATCCGCTACTTCGAGAACATCATCGGCGCCGGGCCGACCCACCCGTACTACCTCAAGGCGTTCGAGGGCATGCTCGAGGCCGGCGAGATGCTCGACGACGACCTGATCGTGCCGGCCATCCTCGACAAGAAATACAGCAGCGCGCTCAGCAAGCTGACGCCCGACGTGCTGCAGCGGGTGCACTACATGCTGGGCGAGCGCCTGTTCAAGCTGCAGAAGCGCGGCGAGTCGCTCGAGTTTCTCAAGACGGTCAAGATCGAAAACTCCGCCTATCCCAAGGCGCAGTACTTGATCGGTATGCTCTTCCTGGGCACCTCCGCCGGCGGCCGTGCTGACTACGAGAAGGCGATTGAGGCGTTCGAGAACGTGCGCAAGGCGATCACGCTCGCCAGCGCCGATCCGCCGCGCCGCAACCTGCGCGAACTGGCCACGCTGGCGCTGGCGCGCAGCTACTACGAGATGGGCGCGCAGTACCCGACCGAGGACGAAAAGGATCCGACCAAGCCCAACGGCGAGAAGCAGCGGCTGCTGCGCAAGTCGATCGACCTCTACCAGGAGATCCCGCGCTTTTCTCCCAACTGGGGCGAGGCCATGTACGAGCGGGCCTGGGCGCACACCGTGGTGCCGGTGGCCGGCAAGAACGCCAAGGGAGAACCGATCGTGAGCCAGGAGTTTGGCAAGGCGCTGGGCGCGTTGCACACGATCCACGCGCCGTACTTTGCCAGCGGCTACTGGCCCGAGAGCTACATCCTGCAGAGCATCGTCTACTACTACAATTGCCACTTCGACCGCGTCTACAAGACGCTCAAGACCATCAACGACGAGTACGAGCCGCTCAACAAGGTGCTGGAGCGCATCGTCAAGCGACCGGGGGTCGGCGACGACGAGTGGTACCAGCTGATGGCTGACAGCCTCAAGGCGCAAAAGACCACCCAGGAGATGATCAACGCGGGCGACAACGATCTGCTGCTGCCGTCGCGCATTGCCAACTACCTGGCGCAGGACCCGCAGTGGACCAAGCTGCGCTACTTCATGGGGCGCATCGCCGACCAGGAGCAGCGCCGTTCAGAGACCAAGGCGCTGTCCGGCGGCGAGGTCGGCAACGAGATCAAGATGCTGCTCGACACCTACGCCAAGCAGTACCGTGCCGTGGCTGGCCGCTGGGTGCACCGCCAGATCTCGGACACCCAAAGTTTCTTGCAGAGCTACATCAACCGCGCGGTCGTGGTGAAGCTGGAGACCGAAGACGCCGAGAAGCAGTGGCTCGAGATGGGCCGCTCGATCGACAAGGGGCCGCGACCGCGGCTGCCGCGCCCGTACATTCCCAGCGACCAGTACCAGTACTTCGCGTTCAACCAGGAGTACTGGGCGGACGAGCTGGGCTATTACGAGTATTCGATCCGGACCGAGTGCTACGAGTGATCACGAGGG
>Ga0315268_10002495_pt1 | contig 20743 bp, 22 predicted proteins | sample C1_top_MG_FD_204535 | JGI IMG/M metagenome (GOLD analysis project Ga0315268, IMG submission 204535) | Sediment microbial communities from Yellowstone Lake, YNP, Wyoming, USA - C1_top | ecosystem: Environmental > Aquatic > Freshwater > Lake > Sediment | place: USA: Wyoming | collected 2017-08-01
CGCGTGCAGGGCGGCGGGCGCGCGAACCGTTCCTTGTGTCAAGTGATTTCTTTGCATTTTTGTAAATATTTTTCCGTGCTAAAATTCCCGTCCTATTGGGGCTGAATGTCTAAACTTGAGTAAATATATATTAAGAAGTAAATTAGCAAATGATGATTGAATTAGCAGAATTCGCGTCCAATATGAATCCTGTTCTACAGGATCATTTATCCAAAGCCATCAATGAGTCTCGTCAATCCTTTAAAAAAACTGGAATGCCGCTGCTCTATTTTGCTGCAGTGGATCGTCTGGCTTATTTGATCATTTCTAGCTTTGAATCAGGCCATAACCGGTTGCAGTGAACGGTGAGGAGCTTTGCCATGTTTAATGTTGCAATTAACCCAAACAATCCAATAGCCCCGTCATTCCCGCGCAGGCGGGAATCCAGCGGGTTATGCACTCCGCAAAGCGGACAAAACTTTGATATTGACCCGCTGCGCGGGAATGACGGGGTGTCGTTCTAATGAACAATCTGGGATTAATATTTCTAATTTAACAAGCAACTAATGATAAAAGCTCAAAGCTGAAACGAGGATCGAGCTGTTTAAGGCATGAAACTTGCGTGAATCTTATAGTTATAAAGTTTAGTTAATAACCAGCAACAGATTAATGCCTGATATATAAAATCTGCAATCTATATATATCATATTGATTACAAATAAAAAATTTATCAATAATGAATATTGAATTTAAACAGGAATTTTTATTCAACGTTCAATAAAGTCCTAAAACAAAAAAATGTATCCATTCGGTAACAATTGTAAAAAAAATAATATAAATGCGTTACCGCATGGTAACTTGCATATTAATTTAATTAATAATTTCAACAAATTACGCTTAATTCTGATATTGCTTTTGTTTCTACCCACGCTTGTTTGGGCAGAAGATGAGATTCAGCCACTCAGATTTGGCATCACGCCAGTTATTACTCACGATCAAAACGAACTGATTGCCGACTGGCGTGAATATCTTCAGAAAAAACTCAAACGACCAGTGGAGTTTGTATTACGCGACAGCTATCGCGAGACCATAGATTTAATAAAACGGAAGAAAATAGATTTTGCCTGGGTTTCAGACTATCCCTATGTCTATCTCGAAAAAATGCGCGCAGCAAAATTACTTGTTATTCCGCTCTATCACGGGAGACCTTATTACGCTTCTTACCTTATTGTTCCCAGTTCGGATCGTAATACAAAATCGTTACTGCAACTGAAAGGAAAGATTTTTGCCTACGCAGATCCGTATTCGAATTCAGGTTACCTGGTACCCAGATACCAGTTGCAACAAGCTGGCGAAGACCCGAGCCACTTCTTTCGCAAGACGTTCTATACCTGGGGCCATGAAAAAATAGTCAACTCTGTAGCTCAAGGCCTGGCGGATGGCGGCATGCTGGACAGTTTCGTGTGGGACACCTTAGCCTCCATTCAGCCGGAGTTGACCAATCAAACGAGGATAGTCGCAAAATCAGTGGAATTCGGTTTTCCGCCTATAGTCGTCCGTAGCGGTATGAACACTGCCGATACTATTGCCATGCAAAACGCGTTGCTGGGCATGGCAAAAGATCAGGAGGGGCGCGCGTTGCTCACACGACTTAACCTGAGCGGCTTCGCACCCGGCAACGAAAAGCTGTATGAGGTTGTGCGCAAAATGATGCATGCCATGGGCGATTTATGAAATGGATTCTCGATCTCAGCTTCAGATACAAACTACCGCTGTGGGGAGCGATACTTATCATCATGACACAGCTGACAGTGTCTGGTACGCTGATCATCAATTCCTATGATGAACTGAAGGAAGATGTCCTTATTAGCTCTGAAGCCATGGGGTATTCGCTTACAACAAATCTATTCCCCGCGCTGTTGCACGACGATATCTGGCGCGCGTATGAAATCATTTCTACGCCAATTATCCGGCCAGTACCCGGTTCAAATCCGGTCAATGCGAAAAACATACTGGTAGTCGACAATGAATTGCGGGTGATAGTCTCTGCGCAGCCGAAATCTGCTCCCATGCTTACCGCGATGCGCGACTTGAACCCGGAATATGCCGAGCTCGCAAACCGCATCAGCCAAATGAACGGACGCAGTTCACAGGATATTAATCTGCCCAACTCCAAATATTATTATTATGTAACTCCTATTTCCAGCGGCAGCACACATCTCGGAACATTAATTATCTCCCATCCCAAGTATGTCTTTTGGCCCCGCTTTACCCACATTGTTGGACACGCCTTGTGGGCAGGATCCATCATTCTCGCGATTCTGCTGCCTTTCAACTGGTACTGGGGGTGGCGCATGGCTTTGCCACTGGTACAGCTAACCGAGCGCATGGGGGAAATCAAAAGAAAATGGCCCGCAGATCTCGATCCTGAAGTGTATGCTCATCGCGATGAACTCGGCAGGCTTTTCGAGGCATATACGCGAATGCTTGGCGATCTCATGGACATGCATGAGCTTGAAAAGAAAATGGTGCAGTCCGACCGTCTGGCGGCGCTTGGGCAACTTGCAGCAGGCATTGCGCATGAAATCAATAATCCGCTGAGCGGCATGCTTACAGCCATCGACACGCTAAAATGCTATAACGAAATTGACCCGCACACGATGAAAACCGTTGCGCTGATCGAGCGCGGCCTGATTCAAATAAAAGACACTGTGGGCACCCTGCTGGTGGATGCCAAGATAAATAGCCGCAAACTTGCTCCACAGGACATCGAGGACGTGCTAACCCTGATCACGCCCTTGACCCGCAAGAAGGCTTTGCACGTCGGCTGGCATAACTGCATAGATGACGAGGTTCCATTGCCCGCTACTCCCGTCCGGCAAATTTTGATCAATTTACTGCTGAATGCGGTTCATGCTGCCTCCCCGCTAGGCACTGTTGCTTTTGATATCGGCATCACCAACAATCAACTCCAGCTTTCTGTGGTAAACGACGGCAAGATACTTTCGGATGAGCAGATCGCACACCTGTTCGAGCCATTCTCACGATTGGGTGAAAGCGGGCACGGCCTTGGCCTGTGGGTCACCTATCAGATCGTGCTTCAACTCGGCGGTAATATCGGCGTCAAGCGGGAATTGAATAACCGGATGCACTTCACTGTAAGCATACCAATAGGAGGAGTCGCATGAAAGCGAGGACTTATCGTGTTTGCCTGATTGAAGACGACCCGATTATGGGCGAAGCACTGTCGGATCGCCTTGATCTGGAGGATTTCCAATGCGATTGGTTCAAGACTGGTCAGGACGCATTACAGGCGCTGATGCACAAGCGCTACAACGCCGTTATCAGCGATATACAGCTTCCGGACATCAATGGCGAAGACTTGTTTATACAATTGAAAGCGACTGCGACTTCCCTTCCGCCATTCATTTTTACTACCGGCTACGGCACGATAGACCGGGCCGTGCGGCTGCTTAAACTTGGCGCGCATGACTATCTCACCAAACCGCTGGATATCCGCGCGCTCCTGGAAACAGTAAATCGCTTATGTATCCAGTCGAACCCCGCAGTAGCTATTGACAACAATCTGGGCATATCCAGCGCGATGCGCACCATCGAATCGCTGCTGCCCCGAATCGCGCAGAATTCAACTTCGGTATTGATTACCGGCGAGTCCGGAGTGGGCAAGGAGTGGGTGGCACGAGCGCTGCACCAGCAGCACGATCCTGCCGGTCAAACACCTTTTATCGCAGTCAACTGCGGCGCATTGACAGAGACCCTGCTGGAAGCTGAGTTGTTCGGCCATGTCAGGGGCGCCTTCACCGGAGCCATTCGCGACAAAAAGGGGGTTTTCGAACTGGCCAATGGCGGGACTCTGTTTCTTGACGAAATTGGAGAAATGTCGCCTACGATGCAAGTCAAGCTCCTGCGCGCCATTCAAGAGCGCCAAATAGTTCGTGTTGGAGGAGAAACACTGATCCCTGTATCCATCAGGCTGGTTTGCGCCACACACCAGGATCTCAAGAAAATGGTGGAGATAGGCAAATTCCGCGAAGATCTTTATTACCGCATCCATGTAATTCATCTGCACATTCCCCCTTTGCGCGAACGCAAGGAAGACATCCTGTGGCTGGCCGATCGGATGCTCAAAACCTGTACCGCGAAGAATTCGGATTTTCGCATTATGCATCGCTCGGCAGAAAAGGCACTGCTGGAGCACCCCTGGCCGGGCAATATCCGCGAACTCAAACATTGTCTTGAACGTGCATGCATACTCTCACAGCAAAATGTACTCACTGCTGAACTGCTGTTTGAGAATGTGCCGTTGCTCCCACCTGAACAAACTCAAGTTGTCGAATCGCTGAATGAATATCTTAACTCGTGCGAAAAGAAATTTATCACCGATAGCCTGCACATCAACAGCGGCCATATTATTGAAACAGCGGCCACACTCGGCATCAGCAGAAAGAATCTGTGGGAGAAAATGAAGAAGCTTGGAATTAATTACGAAGCAGAATAGTCTGCTGCAGATTGTTTTCTTGCGGGCTCTGGGCATCGGGGGATTGCCTTCAGCAATAATCGCGCAGAAATCTGCGCTGCTGCAACAGTATTTGTCTGTAACGGATTTGCCGGGTTTAAGCAAACTTGCTGTCCCCGTCAGAAAGAACATGAAGGTATACTGGGATTCCCCAGAATGCCCCAACTTCAAGGAAAGAATATATGACTAGCAAGGGTCAAGTGAATATGCTTGGCATTATCGGCGGCAGCGGTGTTTACGATATTGAAGGATTGCTCAACAAGCGCTGGCAGCGAATAGATTCTGCGTTTGGCGAAGCGTCAGATGAATTGCTGTTCGGCGAGTTGAACGGGCAGCAAATGGTGTTTCTGCCGCGCCACGGGCGCGGCCACAAGATTTCCCCTTCCGGCATCAACTTCCGCGCCAACATTGACGCGCTGAAACGCGCCGGGGTCACCGATGTAATCTCGGTAAGCGCGGTGGGCTCGCTGCGCGAGCACCTGTCTCCCGGCAGCTTCGTGATCATCGATCAATTTATCGACCGCACTTTTGCGCGCAACAAATCCTTCTTCGGCGACGGCCTGGTGGCGCATGTCTCGATGGCGCATCCGGTATGCAAGCGGCTGGGCGACCACGCTGAAGCTGCGGCCAAAGAAGCCGGAATCAGCGCGCTGCGCGGCGGCACTTATCTGGTGATGGAAGGGCCGCAGTTTTCCACGCTGGCCGAGTCGGAGCTGTACCGCAGCTGGGGCTGCGACGTGATCGGCATGACCAACATGCCGGAAGCCAAACTCGCGCGCGAGGCCGAACTGTGCTACGCCGCCGTGGCGATGGTCACCGACTACGACTGCTGGCACCCCAACCACGATGACGTCACGGTGGAGCAGATCGTCAAAGTGCTGCTGGCCAATGCCGACAAGGCGCGCAGCCTGGTGAAACAGGTTGCGCCGCGCATCGCCAGCGATGCCAGCGGGTGCGCATGCGGCTGCCGCAGCGCGTTGCAACACGCCATCATCACCGCACCCGAAGCGCGCGATGCCGAGATGGCAAAGAAACTGCAAGCCATTGCAGGACGGATACTGAAAGGCTGAGATGAGCAAACACGGATTGCATCAACAGCTTCTGGACGCCTCGCAACGCCTGGTCGAGCTCGGGCTTAATCGCGGCGCATCAGGCAACGCCTCGGTGCGCGATGGCAGCGGCATGCTTATTACACCATCCGCCGTGCCGGTATCAGAAATGACTCTCGCGAGCATGGTGCGCATGGATCTGGCCGGCAAGGTGCTGGAAGGCGGCAAACCTTCCAGCGAGTGGCGCTTCCATAGCGCTATCCTCGCCGCACGCCCCGAGATCGGCGCAGTCATCCACACCCATTCCTCCTTTGCAACCACCATCGCCTGCATGCGCCGCGAGGTGCCTGCCGTGCATTACATGATTGCAATGGCGGGCGGCGACAGCATCCGCTGCGCGCCTTACAGCGTATTCGGCGAGCAGGAATTATCCGGCCATGCGCTGGCAGCGCTGCAAGATCGCAAGGCATGCCTGCTGGGCAACCACGGCATGATCGCGCTGGGCACAGACCTGGCCGATGCGCTGGCGGTGGCGGTAGAAGTGGAGTTTGTCTGTGAAATCTATTGGCGCACGCTGCAGGCAGGCGGGCCGCACACACTTACCGAGCGGCAGATGCAAGAAGTCAGCGAAAAATTTGTTGAATACAAGAAACGCAGTTAGGAAAACCCCATGTCCATCAAATCCAAAATCCGCACCGTCCCGCATTATCCCAAACAGGGTATCCAGTTTCGCGACATCACTACCCTGCTCAAAGACCCGGCGGGTTTTCGCGCCACGGTGGATCAACTGGTGATCCGCTATAAAGATGAAAAAATAGACAAGATTGCGGGCATCGAATCGCGCGGCTTCATCCTCGGCGCACCGCTGGCCTATGCGCTAGGCAAAGGCTTTGTGCCGATCCGCAAGAAGGGCAAACTGCCTGCCGCAACCATAGGCCACGACTACGATCTCGAATACGGCAGCGACCGCATCGAAATCCACACCGACGCCATCGAAAAGGGAGAAAGGGTGCTGCTGGTGGATGACCTCATCGCCACGGGCGGCACGGCAGACGCAGCCTGCACGCTGATTGAGAAGATGGGCGGCAAGATCATCGAATGCTGTTTCATCATCGACCTGCCCGATATTGGCGGACGCGCGCGGCTGGAGAAGCACGGACACAAGGTATTTGCGCTATGCGAGTTTGAGGGGGATTAACGCAGGAGGCACAATTCAATCCGCCGATTATACAGATTTTCTCTTAATAAACAAAATATTGCATCGACAAATGAGCTCCCCGTCCAGATGCTGCAGCCGACGCCGACAAGCCCATAAAATCTGCGTTAATCTGCGAAATCTGCGGATGCTATTGCCTTTGTCAGCTTGCATCGTCGTCAAAAACGCAAACCCGGTTGCGGCCCGAATTCTTGGCCTTATAGAGCGCTTCATCGGCATGGATGATAGCCTGATCCAGTGTCTTTGCCATGGAGCAGTGAAGTCCTATACTCACCGTAAGATTTATAAATTTTTCATCAGCCAGTCGCATCGGGGTATTTTCGATGCTTCGGCGAATGCGCTCGGCAATCTGCATGCCTGTAGCTGTTGGTGTATCCGGCAAAATAATCAGAAATTCTTCGCCGCCGTAGCGAATAAACAAGTCGTAGATGCGGATTTCCGGGCGGATAGTATTGGCCAGTAATTTTAACGCATCATCCCCAACTTTATGTCCGTATGTATCATTGATTTTCTTGAAATGATCACTGTCGATCAGCAGGGTGCAGATCGGCATATTCCTGCGTTGTGCCTGTGCAAACAACTTGGGCGCTTCGAGGTAAAGGTGATGACGATTATGGGTCTGCGTCAGCGCATCGATACGGCTCTTCTCTTCCGCCCTGCTGGCCAAGCCTTCCAGCTCCTCGTGCTGCTCTCTGATCTTCTTGTCGGCGGCTATTATGGTTCGCGCGAGCCTCCCCAATTCATCGTCATGGATAGGCAACACCGAGGCCGAAAAATCGTCTGCACCTATGCGGGAGGCCATATCCACAAGCGCGGAGATCGGCCTTCCGACAATTCGACGAATGGCCAGAACCAGTATCGAAACGATTAGCAGATAGGCTATGGAACCGATGACAAAGGTAATGATCCAGTTCTGTCTGTAGATAGCCAGTTCATCACTCATGGGTATGGAGATGCTGATACCGCCACGAACATCGCCTACCTTGTAACCCTGAAAACCGTGGCACTCCAGACAGGCTTTTTCGATATACAAGGGTTCCATATAACGAAAATAGGGCTTGCCATCCAGGTCGGTATACTGAACCCGGTATTTGACACCATGCTCAAATACTTGCAGCGCGTTTTTCTCGAACCCGTCGGCTATATTATTCGGATTGATCAGTAGCAAGCTGGTCAGATGAAAACGTATATTGGTGTGCAGATAGCTTTCTTCCGACAGTTCGCGTGTCATAAGCGCCGGATTGATAAAGCCGAGCTTGCGCCCTTTCTGGTCTTGAATCTCCGCCTCAATACTGGATTTTGCGCCTTCGGCAGGGCCAACTTCGGACAGGTAGGGATTAGGTTTCTCTCCAGGCTTCAAGTCCGCGTACAATCTGCCATGCTCTGCATTCCAGCGCCTGGTTACCCTTATCTGTTCCAGCAGAGTGCGCGACTGCTTTAACAACGTCCGCTCTATCTGTTGCTTTTCGATCCGCAGGTAATAGACACCGCTGATGGTTGCGGACAGCAGAAAGCCGAATGTAACCAACAGAATTATTTTCTTTTCAATTGAAATATCTTGCAACAACATAGGATCAACCTGTTCGCCTGCATAAGTTGAGAGGCAGCAAGATATTCACCTATTAATTCAACAATGTCAAATAACCATATGATTTTAATTGAGTAGAACGCAAAATCAAACAGCCGGTATTATCCGCGAATCCTCAACCGGAACTGCCTGCTAGCGCAAGGTAATGATGCGCCAGCCGTGTTCTTCCGCATGGACGCGCAAAGTGCTATCGGGGTCGACGGCAACAGGGTTTTTCACCAGGGTCATCAACGGCAAATCATTATGCGAATCGCTATAGAAAGTGGTATCCGAAAAGCTTCCCCAGGTCCAGCCATGCTGTTCCATCCAGTCTTCAAGTCGCGTAATCTTGCCCTCGCGGAAGCTTGGCACACCGTCCACACGCCCGGTGAATTCGCCATTCTGCTGTTCCGGTTCGGTGGCGATTAAATATTCCACGCCAAACTCGCGTGCTATCGGTGCCGTCACAAAGCTGTTGGTGGCTGTGATAATCACGCATACATCGCCTGCTGCACGGTGACTTGCCACCAGTTTTTTTGCCGCTTCCCCTATCATGGCGCGTATCTTCTTGCGCATGAAATCGGCGTGCCACTTGTCCAGTTGCCTGCGCTTGTGGCGCGACAACGGTTTGAGCTGGAAATCGAGAAAGGCGTGGATGTCGAGCGTACCGGCCTTGTACTGTTCGTAAAATGCCAGGTTTTTTGCTTCAAACAGTTCGCGGTCGAGTACCCCCTGATCAATCAAAAATTGCGACCATTCAAAATCACTGTCGCCGCTGAGCAAGGTGTTATCCAGATCAAATAAAGCCAAATTCACTATTCACTCTCCGTTACAAAAAATTTATCCAGACTTAGCCATGCAGGAGCCCGACTTGCCGGGCGCATGTTTTTCCCGATCATCGCGCAGCAAACATGCACTCCGGCATGCCTTTATACATCTCCATCCTGCTGCGCCATCTGCATCACCTCTTTCAGCAAAGGCACCGTTGCACTGCGCTGCAAGCGCAAGCAGTGCTCGTCCAGCGCATTCAGCAGCCCGAGCAAGCCGGGCAAATCGCGCCTGCCGTGGCGCAGCAGGTACTGTGTTACTTCATGCGGCAGCGCGAAGCCGCGTGCCTGCGCATGCTTCTGCAAAGCCAAGGCCTTTTCCTCATCACTCAAGGCTTGCACCTGATAGACCAGGCCCCAGCCGAGACGGGTACGCAGGTCGTCGCGCAGTTGCAAATATGCGGGCGCAGCCGAACCGCTTGCCAGCAGCATGCCGCCACTTTCGCGCATTCGATTATAGAGCGCGAACAACTCGATTTGCGCGGCGGCGTCGAGCAAATCGACATCATCCAGCGCCACTACTTGCGCCATATCCGCTACGGCGGCACGCGCATATACGGCGCTGAATCCCAGCCTGCGCGCCTGATTTACCGCGGCTTGCAGCAGATGGCTCTTGCCGCTGCCCGCCTCGCCCCATATATAAACGGCGCGCCCCCCCTGTTTGTCGCTGGTGGCTGCTTGCAGGCCATTCAGCGCATGAGCCAGGCCGGACAATAACTCAGCATTCTGTCCGGCAACAAAATTATCCAGGGTAGGTATCCAGTCGGGTGCAATACCCAACAGCATTTGCGTCATTGAATGGCTACCCTGAAAATCATTCGCGATAAAGCGAGCTGTTCAAATACCAGCGGCTGGCATGGCGCAAGCCTACCAGCAACGCGGCGGAGAGTGGCAATGCCAGCAGCAGCCCGAAAAATCCGAACAATTGCCCGAACGCCAGCAAGGCGAATATGACAGCCAGCGGATGCAGACCGATACGGTCACCAACCAGCCACGGCGTGACCACCATACCTTCAAGCAGTTGCCCTGAAACGAACACCCCCCACACCATGACGATGCCCGTAAAATGGTCGAACTGGGTAAATGCGGCAAGGGTGGCAAGCGCCAGCCCGGTGAACATGCCGAGATAAGGCACGAATACCAGCATGCCTGCAACCACGCCTATCGGCAGCGAAAATTCCAGGCCGACCAGCCATAAACCAAGCACATAATATGTACTCATCAGCAACATTACAGATATTTGCCCGCGCAAAAATTGCGCAAGAATATGGTCAATTTCCCCGGCAATCTCCAATACTTTTGCGTGCATGCGGCGCGGGATCGCCTGTTCGATATTTGCCAGCCAGACAGGCCACGAGCGCAGCAGATAAAACAGCGCCAGCGGAACCAGCAGCACATTCATCACCAGCCCCAACAGCACTGCCCCGCTGCTGCCCAGCCATGGCAATACTTTCGCTGCGGCGCCCCCTGCAGCTTGCCAATGAGCGCCAAACAGGTTTTTCAGCATTTCAACGTTGAACTGCAAGCTGATGTTGAAGTGTTGCAGGAAAAAAGGCGACAATTTAAGCTTGGCCACCTCCAGCAACGCTGGCAGGCTTTCCATGAAGTGGCTGAATTCTTTTTGCAGCAGCGGCAACATGATCAGTATCAGCAACGCAAGCAGCCCGAACAATGCGGCCATCACCAGCAAGGTAGCCAGCGTACGCGGCAGCTTCCAGCCGCGCGCCAAAGTCAGCGCGCAAAGTCTGTTCACCCACGGGTCGCAGATATAAGCCATGATGGCCGCTACGACAAAGGGCGTCAGAATAGGCTCCAGCAGGTAGATCAGCCAGACGGTTACTGCTGCTATCGTCAGCCATTGCAGTGCAACAAAGCGTTCCAGGGGCATTTCGGGTAAAATCCGCAAATTGAAATTAGCGGCACTGTATCCCGAAGAAAGCGAGAACTCAACTTGAAACAAGCCCAACCCCAAAATAAGCAAGGCCTCTCCTACCGCGACGCGGGGGTGGATATCGCCGCCGGCGACCGGCTGGTCGAAAATATCAAACCGTTCGCCAAACGCACGATGCGGCCTGAAGTGCTCAGCGGCATTGGCGGTTTCGGAGGGCTGGTGGAAATATCAAAAAAATACCGCGAACCTGTGCTGGTCTCAGGCACGGATGGCGTGGGCACCAAACTGAAACTCGCGTTTGAGCTTAACCGCCACGACAGCGTGGGTATCGATCTGGTCGGCATGAGCGTGAACGATATTCTGGTACAGGGCGCAGAGCCGCTGTTTTTTCTCGATTATTTTGCGTGCGGCAAGCTGGATGTGGAGGCCGCCACGGAAGTCATCAAAGGCATCGCCAACGGCTGCGAACAGTCCGGCTGCGCGCTGATAGGCGGCGAAACCGCCGAGATGCCCGGCATGTACCCGGTGGGCGAATATGACCTCGCCGGGTTTGCGGTAGGCGTGGTGGAAAAGGCCAGCATCATCACCGGCGAGCACATCAAACCCGGCGACGTGGTGCTGGGCCTGGCGTCGAATGGCGCGCATTCCAACGGTTACTCGCTGGTGCGCAAGATTATCGAACGCGGCAAGCCCGACCTCAATGCCAGATTTGACGGCGAGCGCACACTCGCCGACTGCATCATGGCGCCCACCCGCATCTACGTAAAGCCGCTGCTGGCGCTGATGCAGACGCTCACGATAAAAGGCATGGCACACATCACCGGCGGCGGCCTCACGGAAAACGTGCCGCGCGTGCTGCCCGCCAATGTGGTCGCGGATCTCGACAGCAACACCTGGCACACCCCCAAACTGTTTGACTGGCTGCGCGAACAGGGCAACGTGGCCGCGCAGGAAATGTTCCGCACCTTTAACTGCGGCATCGGTATGGTGGTCGTGGTCGGCGCAGCCGATGCCGCCAGGGCGGTGAGCCAGCTGCAGGCTGCAGGTGAAAAGGTATGGCAGATCGGACAGATACGTGCACGCAGCGGTGACGAACATCAGACACAGGTCAGATAAAAGCAGCTTATCCGCAGATTTCACCGATTGGCGCAGATAACGTTCTGAATAGTATTAATATTTTTATTCCTTGCAGTCTTGATTTTAAAATCTGATTCATCTGCGTAATCTGTGGACAGCGCCTTTTAGTACAATGAAAAAAATAGTCATTATTATTTCCGGCCGTGGCAGCAATATGCAGGCGCTGTTGACAGCAAACCTGCCTTGCAGGGTTGCTGCCGTCATCAGCAACCGTGCCGATGCGCAGGGGCTGGAAATTGCGCGGCAACACGGCATTGCGACACGCGTGGTGGCGCATCGCGACTACCCGGACCGCGCGTCATTTGATGCCGATCTGGCGCAGGCGATCGACAGCTACCAGCCCGACTTTGTGGTGCTGGCCGGCTTTATGCGCATACTGACGGAGCAATTCGTTGAACGCTACCGCGGCCGCCTGATTAATATCCACCCTTCCCTGCTGCCTGCCTACGCAGGGATGAACACGCATGAGCGCGCACTGCACGATGGCGTCAGGATACACGGCTGTACCGTACATTTTGTTACACCCGATCTCGACCACGGCCCCATCATTATTCAAGCTGCGGTGGGCGTGCTGGGCAACGATACCGCGCAAACATTGTCAGAACGCATATTGAAACAAGAACATATCATTTATCCGCAAGCGCTGCGCTGGTTATGTTCCGGGCATGTGAGCCTGAATGCCGCAGGCAGGGTCGTATCGAATCGCCTGGAACGCCCGTTGACCGTGTTGATTGCACCCATACTGGAGTAAATTCATGAAGCATACTGTTACTGTTACCCGCCACATCGCCGCGCTGTTATTGTGCGTGACCTCTTACTCCTTGCTGGCCGAGCCTGCGAGCAAAATTCAATCGAGTTACGACGTCATCGGCTTCGGCATGACACTGGCAAACATAAACGAAACCTTTACGCGCACGCAGGACAGCTATCAAGTTGAAAGCGTCACCACCGCCCAAGGTTTGCTTGCACGCTTCAAACCCGAAATAGTCAAGGTGAGCAGCCAGGGCAGGATCACGCCGCAGGGCCTGCTCCCTGTCAATTTTGTGCTTACGCGCAAGCTGGATACAGACAAAAATGCCAGTACGAAATTCAACTGGGAAAAATCTGTTCTCACCAATACCGACTATAAGGGTGTAAACGATATGCCGCTCCCCCAAGGGACACAGGACAGATTAAGTATGCTGTATGACCTTCCGCTGCTGATGAAGTCCAATCCGAGCGAATTCAAATTCAGCATCTCCGACGGCAACAATCTTCAAGATTACAGTTTTACTGTCGCTGCCGAGGAACAAAACGTGCGCGTTCCGCTGGGTACTTTTAAAAGCCGGTATGTTACGAGCATACCCGTGGGTGACGAAGTGAAATACGAAATATGGCTGGCGACCGAGCGCGATTACTTTCCATGCAAAATCATCGTCACCGACTCCAACGGCGGCAAACTCACGCAGGTGCTGACGCAGCTAACCATTACCCCGTGACATCCGCGCCAGGCTTCCCGTTAAAACGCATTGCGCTAACCATTGCGCTTTCTTTACTGGTGCATAGTCTGCTGCTGTGGAAATTGCCCGAAATCAAATTTCCACAGAGCCGGGAGTTGTTGCCGCCGTTGCAGGCCAAGCTGGAACCTTTGCCCAAACTCGCCAAACAGCCTGTCATACGCAAACCCTTGGTTCGCAATAAAAAAACCAAACACTTTGCCAAACGCAAAGCCGTAATCGAGTCTGTCGTTGCCAGCGCAACTGCAATTGCCGATACTGCAGCTTCGTCTGTAGCCGCGGAACCGGTTGCAGCCAGTGCAGTTGCCGCGGCCAATACCCCGGCTGCAACACCCGCCCCAGCCGAACAGACCGTCACCCATCCCCTGCTGCCGAGGCATGCCCGGCTGGATTATGCGGTGCGCTACAGCAGCGGCACCTTCAAGGTGGGCGAAGTAAGCCATGTGCTGGACAATGTGGACGGGCACTACACCCTGCGCGCGACGACGCAGACCACCGGGCTGGTCGGCATATTCAAGGGCTATCGTCTGTCACAAACCAGCACTGGCACGGTGACAAAAGATGGCTTGCGTCCGGACAGCTATGTGGAGGTCAAAAGTGACGGCAGCGGTACAAAAACTGCAAATGCCAGCTTCGACTGGATTGCGCATAAGATCCATTTCGCTGACGGAACAGAAAAACCCCTGGCTGACAATGCACAGGATATTCTGAGCCTGCCCTACCAGTTCTCGCAACTGCCGTTGAATGTCGAGAGCATCGCGGTTGCCTTGAGCAACGGTAAAAATATCAGTCAATACTACATTGCGATCGGTGACGAAGGCAGCATCAAAACCGCGATGGGTGACCTGCGCACCCTGACGCTGTACAAGGTGCACGGAGCAAATGAAGACGGCCTGATTATCTGGTTAGCTTTAGAATATCGCCTGTTACCGGTTAAAATAGTGTACCTGGATAAATCAGGCGCAGTCTCTGCCAATATGGTCATCACCGATATCCGCGTTTCGGATAATTAACTCAAACACCAATATCCCATGCTCCTCACCGAATACCGCCTTGACCTCGTCATCCAAGCCCTGCGCACAATCTTGCCGCTGGAACATCCCGCTGATACCGCGCTGCGCTACTTCTTTCAGGCCGAGCGCATCGGCTCAAACGAGCGCGCATTGGTCGCAGAAACCGTCTTCGGCGTGCTGCGCCACCGTCTTTATCTGGAATACAGTTGTGGCGAGCAAACCACGCCGCGCCGTCTGGCACTTGCCTACTGGGTCAAGTTCGGCGGCTACAACCTGCGCGAGCTGACCCCCTTGCTCAAGGCTACCGAATCCGAATGGCTGGTACACGTAAAATCGATTAAAATCAATGAATTAGAGTTGTCAATACAAGCCGAACTGCCGCACTGGATCATCGACCAACTGCGCCCTTATTACAGCGCTGAAGAAATCCTCGCAATTGGCCAGTCCATGCAGCAAGCCGCCGGCCTGGACTTGCGCGTCAACACGCATCTTGCCACGCGCAATGAAGTTTTGCTCGGCCTGCAGGCCGAGGGCGTCAGCGCCGAAGCAACGCCTTACTCGCCCATCGGCATCCGTGTCAAAGGCAAACCCGCGCTCAACAAGAGCCCGATGTTTTTGGGCGGCAAATTTGAAGTGCAGGATGAAGGCAGCCAGTTGCTGGGTTTTCTGCTTGCGCCCAAACGCAATGAGATGGTGGTGGATTTTTGTGCCGGAGCGGGCGGCAAATCCCTGATGCTGGGCGCAATGATGAACTCGCAGGGAAGATTGTACGCACTTGATGTCTCCGAAAAACGCCTCGCCAACCTGAAGCCGCGCCTGAAGCGTTCCGGTTTGAGCAATCTGCAACCGCAACTGATCGCGCATGAAAATGACGTCAAGGTAAAACGCCTCGCGGGAAAAATTGACCGGGTACTGGTGGACGCGCCGTGCAGCGGTCTGGGCACCCTGAGGCGCAACCCCGATCTCAAGTTCCGCCAATCGCCGCAAAGCGTCGCGGAGCTCACGCAGAAACAGCGCAACATTCTCGCCGCCGCCGCCAAGCTGCTTAAAAATGGCGGGCGCCTGGTGTATGCCACCTGCAGCCTGCTGCATGAAGAAAACCAGAATATCGTGGAAACTTTCCTGGCTGCGCACCCGGAATTCAAATTGCTGCCTGCAGGTGAAGCTTTGGCCCAGCAGAAAATTCCGCTGGAGATGGGTAACTATCTGCAACTGCTGCCGCAGAAGCACGGTACAGACGGATTTTTTGCCGCCATGATGGAGCGTCAAACATCAAGCACAGAAACCTCTTTGCCTGATGCCGAGTAAGCTTCTGTGTTTTAAAACAATGGATTGATAAAAGTTTGCACTACAGCCTTGGCCGCTGCGGTTTACTGCTACGACAAGTTGATATTTCCCCGGCTTGCATCGCTGATTTCGATATCTATCCCCAGTTGGCGCGCAATCTGCGTCGCAGAAAAAATACCGCGCACCGCCTGGCTACCATCGGCATAATTTTCCACCACCATCGCGTGTTGCCGGCCGTGAGCTTTCAGGGTGGCCAGCACATGCCCCACCTTTGCCGTCAGCACATCCTGCAGGTCCAACACCTCCAGCTCACGTTGCGTGGTCATGATGTCACGCACGATAATATCGGCATGGGTACCGCCCATCTGCTGCAAAAACCGCATGGGTCTTTCGCCCAGAATATCCGCGGCCGCCAACAAACCCAGCACCCTATCCGACTCATCCAGCACCAGCAAGGTACGCACGCCATAACGCTTCATCTTGTCATGCGCTTTTTCCATCGGCGTCTTGGCGCGCACCGTTATCACCGAAACGCTGTTCAAGTCGGTCATCACGCGCAAGGCGGGGTCTTCCAGCTTGACCAGTTCCGGCAGAACCTGGGTTGGACGCGCGAAACTCGCGCCAACCTTCAAGGAGCGAGCTGTTAAAGCAGGGTATTCGCGTATCATATGCACTCCTTAAGAAAAATATTTAGCGGCTAAACTCCGGCTTGCCGCGAGCATTGGTGACGGGACGCCTGGTTTTTTCGCTTCCTTCCGCAGGCTTGAGCGGAGGAAGATAGCGTGCCAGTTCTTCCAGTGCCAAACCGTACACTTCGCGCTTGAACTCGATCACATTATTGATATCCACCCAATAATCCGTCCAGCGCCACGCATCGAACTCGGGATGCACGGAAGCGCGCAAAGATACATCACAATCGCGTCCGGTCAGGCGCAATAAAAACCAGATCTGCTTCTGGCCCTTGTAGCAGCTGCGAGATTCCCGTTTTGACCAGCTCTTCGGAACCTCATAACGCATCCATTCACGCGTGCGACCCAGTATCTGAACGTGACAACCATGTAAACCAACCTCTTCATGCAACTCCCGATACATCGCCTGTTCTGGCGTTTCACCATACTGAATGCCGCCTTGCGGAAACTGCCACGCATCCTGGCGGATACGCTTACCCCAAAAGGCCTGATTCTTTTCATTTGTCAGTATGATGCCGACATTTGGGCGATAGCCATCTCGGTCTATCATGTTATGCCCCATAAATTATTTTTAACAGAACGAATTGTTCCATAATTCACGCGCGCTGGAAAGCACTAAGGTGCATTTGACCCGGCCCTGCCGTTTAACGTGAAACTCGCGCAGCGAAACCCTGTCCCTCTCGCCCGCTTGCGGGAGAGCCGGAGAGAGGGAACGGGTATGGCGAATTTCATTATCAGGGGTGGCATGATCGCCATGCCCGTTAGCATATGCATCGAAACGGCAAACCAAAGCCCGTGCTGGATCATAAGCCCAACAGGTGATTGTTCAAATCGGTGAGATCATGCACCACTTTGCGCGATGCCTTCATATACTCGCCCTTCATCAAGGCCTGCGCTGCATCCTTATCATTTGCCTGTGCATTGATTACCACCTGGCTGGCGATAATATGAAATTGCGCATGGTCGTCGCGCAGAGTCTTGAAGCTATCGTCATCCTGAAAATACTTCAGTGCCGGGCCATGTATCCACTTGCCAAGCACGCACTGGTTATCGAGACAGATGATTTTTGGATCAAGCTGCTCCTCCGAGCTGCCGTCCAGATATTTTTCCAGGCGAATTTTCCAGCGAATATGGGCATTGATCGCGTCCATGATATTTATTTCGCTTGTAATATCAGATTTCTTGTTTTTATCCAAACCCAATAAAGTCGAAAAAAATCCCATGATTGCTGCTCCCTGTTGTATTGATTGTTTAATTTTACATCCAAATCAAATCATTATTCTATTTGCCCGCCGGCATGTTTTTGGCGTTCAAAATCCGATATATCGGATATCAGGCCGCGTCTTCGCTTTGATTGCGCATCATCAAGTTAATAATTGCTTATTCAATTCCGTGAGATCATGCACCATTTTGTGCGATATAAGCATGTACCGTCCGGACATCAGCCCCTCGGCTTTGGCTCTATCGTTGGACTGCACATGTTCAACAATGCGGCCGGCAACAATATGAAAATTCGTGTGATCTTCACGTAAAACCTTAAATTCATTATCATCATGAAAGTAATCCTGCCCGGGGCCATGTATCCACTTGCCCAGCACGCACTGATCATCGCGGCAGATGATTTTTGGATCAAGCTCTTCCTGTGACGTTCCATTCACGTATTTTTCCAGACGAACTTTCCAGAAAACATGGGCATTAATCGCCTCCATGATGTTAATGCCATCCTTAATTTTTGACTTTTTGTTTTCATCCAGACCCAATAAAGTCGAAAAAAATCCCATGCCTGCTACTCCCTGTTGTATTAGTTGTGTAATTTTACATCCAAATCAAATCATTATTACAGTTTAGATGAGCAACACGCATCGCTATGATGGGTCTTTAACGGTAAAATAAGCGCTTCATTATCAAATCTAGTGCGAAATCAATCATGCGTGTTTCACAATTTTTCATCTCCACCCTGAAGGAAGCCCCTTCCGAAGCCGAACTGATCAGTCATCAATTGATGCTGCGTGCAGGCTATATCAGAAAACTTGCAAGCGGCCTGTACACCTGGATGCCGCTGGGACTGCGCGTCTTGCGCAAGGTTGAAGCAATCGTGCGTGAGGAAATGAACAGGAGTGGCGGCATTGAGCTTTTAATGCCGGCGGTGCAACCGGCCGAACTGTGGCAGGAAACAGGGCGCTGGGATGTATTCGGTCCACAGATGCTCAAAATCACCGACCGCCATGAAAAGTTGTTTTGTTTTGGCCCGACGCATGAAGAGGTGATCACCGATATCGCGCGCCACGAAGTGAAGAGCTACCGCCAGTTGCCGCTGAATTTCTACCAGATCCAGACCAAATTCCGCGACGAGGTGCGTCCCCGTTTCGGCATGATGCGCGCGCGCGAATTCATCATGAAAGATGCCTATTCTTTCCATGCGAACTTCCACAGCCTGGAACAAACCTATCGCGTGATGTATGAAACCTACAGCCGCATCTTTACCCGCCTCGGCCTGCAATTCCGCGCAGTGGCTGCCGATACCGGCGCCATTGGCGGCAGCGGCTCGCATGAGTTCCACGTACTGGCAGATTCAGGCGAGGACGCGCTGGCCTTCTGTCCCACTTCGGAATACGCGGCCAATGTTGAGCTGGCCGAGGCGGTAGCGCCCGACAGCCCGCGTGCCGAAGCAAGCGAGCCTATGCAAAAGGTCATTACCCCGGGGCAAAAAACCATAGCCGAAATCGCAGCCTTCATGAACGTACAGCCAAAGCAAGTATTAAAGACAATAATCTTGGTTATTGATCGCGAATCCACACCTTTCATTCAAACGCCGGAACAGAAGAAAAGTATTCGACAAGAATTTTATGCACTCCTGCTACGAGGGGATCACCAATACAACGAAATAAAAATTGAAAAAATATTGGGTGGCTCCTTTAGGCTGGCTACCGACGAAGAAATAAAAACGGCCTTTCGTTGTCGCCCTGGCTACATCGGCCCTATAGAATTACGTCGCGATGTTCACATCCTCATTGATCGTTCTGCCGCAACCATGAGCGACTTCGTGTGCGGCGCCAATGAAGATGGCTTCCATTACAGCGGGGCCAACTTCGGGCGCGATGTTCCTCTGGACGAAACCTGTGTGCACGACCTGCGCAACGTCGTTGCCGGCGACCTCAGCCCGGACGGCATGGGCACGCTGGAATTATGCCGCGGTATTGAAGTCGGCCACATTTTCCAGTTGCGCACCAAGTATTCCAAAGCGCTTGACGCGATGTTCCTGGACGAAAACGGCAAGCAGCAGCTCATGGAAATGGGCTGTTACGGCATCGGCGTATCACGTATTGTGGCAGCTGCCATCGAGCAGAATAATGACGCGCGCGGCATCACCCTGCCGGTGGCGCTGGCACCTTTCCAGCTTGCGATTGTGCCGATAGCGATGAAGAAGAGCGAAGCGGTGCGCGACGCAGCCGAACGGCTTTACGCCGAGTTCACCGCAGCCGGTATCGAGGTCTTGCTGGATGATCGCGACGAGCGCCCCGGCGTGATGTTCGCCGACATGGAACTGATCGGAATTCCGTATCGCATTGTGATAGGCGATCGCGGACTGAAGGATGGCAAGGTGGAATACCAGGGGCGCCGCGATGCTGAAGCCACGGTGCTGGATTTGCGGTCGGCGTTTAAAGTCGTACAATCGGCCCTATGCACCTGAACAAACTTATCGTTAATCACACTTTTGCCCTGGCGTTCGCGGCGGCGGGCGCGCTATTTCCCTCGTCGTCGTTCGCCGGAGCACAAGCCCGGGAAGCGCTTTCCGCCAGTGTGCGCGCGATCATGCAGCGCAGTGTATCGGACGAGGCCGCACCCAAGCTTGCTTTTGCGTCGCGACAGGAAGCGCAATTCTGGCTGGGTGAAATGTCGCAGCGTCTGGAAAAAGCGATGCCGGATGAAAATATGAGGATAGAGTTTTTAAGCACCGTGCACTACGAAGCGATTCGCGCCGGCCTTGACCCGTACCTGGTTCTCAGCCTGATCGAAGTGGAAAGCGGTTTTAACAAATATGCGGTATCGAGGGC
>Ga0315268_10002496_pt1 | contig 20742 bp, 18 predicted proteins | sample C1_top_MG_FD_204535 | JGI IMG/M metagenome (GOLD analysis project Ga0315268, IMG submission 204535) | Sediment microbial communities from Yellowstone Lake, YNP, Wyoming, USA - C1_top | ecosystem: Environmental > Aquatic > Freshwater > Lake > Sediment | place: USA: Wyoming | collected 2017-08-01
CATAACGACCGGATTCGGTGATCTGCAACAGCGATTCACGACTATCGAGGCTTCGATATCCGGTACAGCCGCGTCCATACCATACGAAGCGTCTGTCAGCGCACTGTTGGCTCTCGGGGCGACAGTTGACAGCAATCTGCCGAGCCATGTCCAGATATCTAAAGATATCACCATGACCCAATCTCTTGCGGTCTTCGGCGATACCATACTTGGTACGACTTCCATCGCCGGGTCGCTGTATATCGACGGAACAATCGGTATAGCCAATGACACCATTGAGACGGTCGGAAGTACGCTGTATCTGCAGAAAAACCGACTTGCCAACCTCGATATCATGGGCGGCGCCATGGTCGTCAATACATTCGGGGATGTTGTCATCAACGGCAGCATGTTCGTCAACGGCAATCTGACAGTCGGAGGTGTACTTGGGGCAAGCTCCATTAGGGCCAATGGTGGCGGACTGGCAGTTACTCTGCCTCAAATCGACCCGATGTCTACCGCTTCAGGATTCGCCAAACTCACAATCAAAGGCAGGAATGATGCGACTGTTGCAGAATTCGACGCTTCCGGCAGTGCCACGTTTGCCGGAACTGTCACATCAGACCAACTCCATACCAACTCTGCAAGTGTTTCGGGCCTACTTCGTATCAATGAACTGTCCATACCCGACCAGGCCGCCAATGCCATCGTCGGCACGGGCACCATCCCGGCCGGTTTGACGACCATAACCATAGCCAATACCAAGGTCACAAGCCAAAGCCTTATCTATGTCACACCAGTCACATCGACCGACGGCGAGGTACTGTATATCCTGAACAAAGCTCCGGGTGTCAGCTTCACGGTCGGTATAGACAAATGGATCCAAACCGACCTTCAGTTCAACTGGTGGATAGTAAATTAAAATCGATTTAAGATTTAGGATTTAGGATTTAGGAATGAGAATTCAGGATTTAAGATTGAGAATTTAGGATTTAGGATTTAGGATTTAGGATTTATGAATAGTAATGATGATAAGAATACGCGTAAAATACGAGCATTCACAGACCTATTTGTGTGGCAAGAAGGGCATAAGCTCGTTATTTTGGTATACGAACAAACTAAGCGGTTTCCAAAAGAAGAACTATACTCGCTTACAGACCAGATGAAACGGGCCGCATCATCTGTCACCAGTAATATTGCAGAGGGGTTCGGAAGGCAAGGATTCAAAGAAAAAATCCAGTTCTATTACCTCGCTCAGGGTTCGCTTACTGAACTGAAAAACCAATTTCTTATAGCCAAAGACGTTGGCCATCTTACTGATAAAGAGTATGACATCCTATTCCAACAAGCAAATAAAACTCATCAACTTCTACAGGGATTGCTAACTAAAACTAAATACTTCTTGAAGGCTTCTTCTTAAGTCCTAAATCTTAAATCCTACATCGACAATCCAACCATCAATCCGCGCACGAAACGTACGAAGTATCCGGAGCAACACCGGTACAGACATTGGAACACCGCGTCTGGGATTTGGATAACTCAGGATCGGATTTGTTCTCCAGGTCCGTCCAAAGACAAAAATCATCCCCGCTGGCTACCTGTTGATATTCCCAAACGAAATCCTCTTTAGGAGGCAATAATTTCATATAAGGGTTTGCGCATCCCGTCCCACCTACGGCAAATTGTCCTGAACAGACATCCTGACAATCTTCATTCGGAGGCGTTGCAGTACCACAACCCGACAGCGTATTTGTCACAGAATCGCCTGACGAATCGGGATAAACCGCGAAATCGTTGAAGTACATCCGAAGGGCAGTTTTCAACTGTGCCAAATCAGTCTTTTTCCGTATATCCCGAGCCCGTTGACGGGCACCAAGGAAGTTGGTCGTCGCAAACGCCACGATGATGGCGATGATGGCGATGACGATAAGAAGTTCCAGAAGGGTAAATCCCTGTTTTTTATTCATACGTGATTGCACGATCTTGTGCCGCTGATATATTTGAACTGGCAACACCGTAATTACAATATACCGTAGAAGCACCGACAGCGCAATTGACATCGGAGAATGCCCGTGGTTTCTCTTCACTATTTTTCGGTATATCCGCATCCAATGTGTTTTCCAACCTCGAATACAGCTGAAATTGTATCCCGTCGGATTTATAGAGATACGTCGTCTGTCCGTCGGTCGGATCTTTCGGAAGAAGCGTCATGTACACCGTCCCATTCGTATCTTTAAACGTCCCGCCCCAATCGCATGACTTTAACGGTCCATTCAAATCCGCACAACCCTTTATCGCTCCGGCTGCTGCATCAGGATACGCGTTGTGGTCATTCTGATACGCCTCAAGCGATATGGCAATCTGCCGTAAATCATTTTTTCTCTTGGAATCCCGGGATTTTTTCAATGACATATTGAAACTCGACAAGCCGGCCAGGATGAGAAATCCCAATATGGCTATCACGACCATCAGTTCTATGAGCGTAAACCCTTTGCGTGGTGTAGTGTTCATACTGGTCTAATTATTATACAGACATCTATTGTTTATATTACCACATTGGTAGACACCATTAAACGTACAACCTTTTGAATAGCTAAACGGACATCCGGCACCCACCGGATTTCCATATTGATTGCAAAGACCCTGCGGTGTACACTGCCATGTCCCTCCTGGTGGCGGAGTTTCTGTAGGTGTCGCTGTCGGTGTACCGGTCGGGGTGGATGTCGGTGGCCGCACGACCCCGGCAAATTGAGCACGTGAGGCGGTGACCGCTCCGGATGTCACACAATAGTTATATCCTTCACCCCAGCCGCATCCGGCATCTGCATCACACCCGATACGGATGATATCAGGATCCGTCTTATTCTCAAGCGCAGCACAGAGTACATACCCATCCCGTGCCGTCGGCATGCCGGTCTGGTAATAATACGCATTCTTCTTCACCGGATCACAGGGGACTTTCGCCAAATACGGATCCAGCGTCTTTCCGCCGCATGTACTTAAATCATTTGTTTCGATATATGTATTGTTATCGTTGAAATATTCCTCAAGGGCTTTCTGCATGGTGCGCAAATCGGTCTTGCGTTTGGCATCACGGCTTTTGGCCAATTGCATGCTCATGTTCACAAGTACCACAAGAAGGATGATGATGATGAGGGCAATGACGATGACAAGCTCCATCAGGGTAAAACCACGCTCATTCACATTCCGGGAAGATGCAGGTAATTTCATACGGAATACTTTTATCCAGTATGGCAATATGTATGGAAAAATGCAACACTATTTCACATTGCATTCTTAGATATGTTTTGATATACAAAAGATGATATTGTTGTATATGTTTATTCTGTCTCTATCATTACCTATCTTTCTATATCATATCTATACTAACAATTTTTATTTATAACAAAGGATATCTAACTATACGTTTCTCCTACTATAACGCTGTTACGCTATTTCGCTGTTTTGCTGTTACACACACATATTTTCCATAATTCCTAAATCATAAATCTTAAATCCTAAATCGTTAATTAATTACCTACCTTTACCCCACATCCCACGTAGATTATTATAGAAGCACCATGCAAGAAGATAATGGAAGTTTGACATTCACACAATGGTTGTTTGGAGTAACGACAGCAATGCTTCCTATGTTTTTCCTTCCGGTCACACAGGACTTCTATGACACGAATAAACAGATGCTGTTGGCCGTGATAGCGATGTTTGCTTTGATATACTGGACCTTCAGAAGCATACAGAGGGCAACATTCCGGTTTTCCGTATCTACCGTATCCATAAGTCTTCTTTTGTTAACTGTCGCATCCGTCACCGGCTTGTTTGTGAGCTCTGTAAACAAGGTCGAGGCGCTCATGCAACCGTTCGGCCCATTCACGCTGGCATCACTGACCATCCTGTCATTCACCTCTGTGGTCGTTTTCCCGGGAAAAACCAAACGGATCCTGCTGTGGATCCTGTATGCTGTCGGACTTCTTTTGGGCATCATCACCATCTATCAGGCCGCCGGTATGGGTAAACTCGCTGCCCAAACATTCCCGTTTCTCGCAGATTCCCTCTGGAGCCCAACAGGCTCGATAGCCGCATCTGCTGCGTTGTTTACCATACTATTGCCCGGCCTTGTCATCCACGCCATCCAAGCGGCCAAAAAACAAACGGAAATCCATCTGACGTTCCTTATCATCATCATCCTCGGATGTATAGCAGGTTTAGGCATCGCACTCTGGAAGTGTATCCCACAGCTCGCCAACACCATTATGCCGAATAAAGATGCATGGATCATTACGCTCGAGGTGCTTAAAAATCCAAAACAGGCATTCTTTGGTGTGGGGATTGAGAATTTCCTTGCGGCGTTTACCCAGGGAAGACCCGCCTCGATGAATATGGAAAGCATTTGGGCGTCACGATTCACCATACATGCATCGCTGTTCCTGCATGTCCTGACAACCTATGGCATCACCGGTGTGGTAGCGTTTGTCATCATGGGAAGAAACATGGTCGCCCGGAAATTTGACTCATATACACCCGGACTTTGGTTGGGGCTGGCGTCACTATTATTCCTTCCGCCGAATCTATCCCTGTTTATCGCAATCATAATTCTATGGCTGGCATCAGACCATACGTCCAAAGGACTGTCCGTATCCATCCCGCACGGCTCCGTTGTCTTACGGGTACTGTTTGGTTTCGTCATGAGCATAGGCATCCTTGCGTTCATCATCCCTGCAATCATCGCATACCGGGGAGAACTGCTGTGGTACCAATCACTTCTGTTTGCCAAGCAGAATAACGGCACAAGCACCTACAACACCCAAAACATGGTGCTTCTTATCAATCCATATCCATCCCGGTATCACCTGACATTTTCCCAGACCAATATGGCACTAGCCGTCTCGCTGGCCCAAACGTTGAAAGAAGATACGACCGCCTCCGGGTCTGCCGACCAACAAACCAAAGACCGTGAGCTTATCACTCAACTTATCCAACAAAGCATACGGGAGGCCAAGCTTGCCGTAACACGGAACAAATTCAATATCCTTGCGTGGGAAAACATGGCGCGTATATACGTGCAGCTTATCGATGTAGCCCGGGGTGCAGACACGTGGGCCGTCACCACATTCCGCCAGGCAATCACGCTCGATCCGACCAACCCCGCGTTACCCGTCGAGCTCGGCACGCTTCTTGTACGTATGAAGGCCTATGAAACGGCAATCGCAGAGTTTCAAAAATCCATCACCCTCAAACCCAACTACAGTAACGCATATTACAATCTGGCCAACGCCCAAAAACTCAAAGGTGATACCGTTTCTTCCTTATCTACGCTGAAAGGGGTGCTACCCCTCATGACACCGGGAACGGAAGATTACCGTATCGTCACAAACGAAATACAATCCTTGGAGAACGAAAAAGCTCCGTCCCTTCCCAGTCCGACACCTCCCCAACCCATACCTACTATCCAGCCACCGTTAGAGCTGTAAGGACCGAAAACTTTTTCATCAAAGAAATTGACTCTTCATTTCTGCGGAAGAATAATTATAATTATCATATGCCGCTTGTGAAGCGTATCGCATCGTTTCTGACCGCGCCTGTCATTTTTTTACACATCCTCCTTTTGTTCCAATGGGGATTGTTTCTCACAACCACGCTCCATCCGTATACCGTTGCATCTCCCGGGAGAACCTATGTGTACCTCCGCGGTCATCTTGTCTATACGTCTCTCATCCGACAAGCTAAAGATGGCGCATGGACGACGTATGTCCCACATTCTACCCGTCCGTCTCCGGCAGACGCGCTTCATGTCTTTTTCATCACACTTGGCAAAATAGCTGCTGTTTTCAATATCGACCCGCCCATGATGTACATGGCGTCCCGTATGGCTGCAGCAATCATCCTGTTTTGGAGCACATATTTCCTGATTACGTTGTGGCTGCCTAAACCGCTCCATACGCTGGCAATACTGTTTACGCTCGGACTTGAACCCGGACCGATGTTGTCAACCCTTTCTTCAAATGTCGGCGCATGGTCCGCGGCGATATTCAGTTATTACCCCCAGGTCGTCAGTTACCGGCACTTCGGATTGCCCCATCACACCATGGGAGAAGCATGTGGGCTTCTCTTTATCGGAATGTTCTATCTTTGTGTTCAGAAACCGACAATCAGAAGGTATATACTTCTTGCCTTATTGGGTATTATCGGTACGAGAATCCTCCCTCCCTACTTCGTCATTATAAGTATCGCCGTCTTTGCTCCATGGACGATCTACGCCCTCTTCACCAAAACATTCAAACAATTCCGTATACCCCTCCTTATCGCAGCCCTATCCATCGGCAGCATGACGTTTATGGTAAGGATGATCACAAGTCAGGGGTACGCATCCAAAGATTTCAATCTGGATGAAAAACGCTGGGTGACCAATTCGGGTGCGCTTATCAGCTATGTTTCCACGCTTCTGTTCTACATCCCGGGTATCGCCATCGTGTGGGCAGGGGTAATCAAATTGTGGCGCTCCTGGCCCCCAACGACACGGCTGGTGGTCATCCTTTCATCATCATGGGTGCTTATTCCGGCTCTCCTGGTTCCTGTGACATCATTCTCCTGGTTCCCTCTTGCCAACTTCCGTCTTATGGACGGATATAATTATCTTCCTGCCGGACTTCTTATGACATTAGGCATCGCGTCCCTTGGCTCCCTTATCCCTAACCGTTCCATCCAATCATTTTTGAAAGGGTTTCTCCTGACCGCCATCGTCGGAGGCTCCTTGTTTTTGACGAACCTTTATACATCCCAGACGCTGACGGACCAGAACAACCAATGGAGCAATGTCTATCTGGGGAACGGCCACTGGAAGGCATTTGAATTCCTAAAGACCGTTCCGAAAGGAGCCGGTATTATGGTCATGAACCATTTCGGTGAAATCATACCTGAATTCGCACCCGTCAAATCGTTCCTCGGTTCAACACCCGGTTTTTCCGACTGGCCGGAGAGGTACTATATCGCCGGAGCGTTCTATTCAGGAGAAATGACGGATGAACAGGCCGTAAATACGCTGATAACCGAACACATATCCTATGTGTACTATTCCGATGAAGAGAAGTATTACAACAAGACCGGCACCCTCTACCCCAATGTCCTGACCCCGATATTCGACCAGGCTGGTGTGACGATATATAAAATCAAGTAAGTAGTAGGTAGTTGGTAGTAAGTAGTGAGAAAAAATGGACATAAAAGAGTTCCGTTTGTTTTTTCGAAATTCCGCAGCCTGCTACAAAAAGCTATAGTTACTACCTTTCGGTATGTGTGTGAACAATAACACCAAACAAACAGTGCTTGGTTTGGCGGAACGAAAAAAAAATAAACGGAACTCTTTTTTAGAAAATCACGCCGTCACCTGTCGTAATTGATAATACCCGGCACCCGCAACGATGAAGCAATAGAGGGCTATCCCCGTTGCCAGGGATTTCAGCATAAATACGCTCCCCCGCTCCGTAAACACAAACCGCAGGAACTTCCAAAGAAGCACGATATGAACAATGAGGACAACGATTGATAATTGAAAATTGATGATTGATAATTGATTGAAAATCGGAAATTTCAAATTAAACAGTGTATTTACTCCCGCAAACACAAACCCCAACCCGATAAATCCAATGACAGATGCCCCGCTCACTCCCGCAATGCTTTCCCAAAGTGTTGTGGCGACCGGATCGAATTTCCTGCGTTCCTTATACAATTTAGTCCAATAGAAACTCCTCCAGAAATATTTCTTAGCCACAGGCCAGAAGTTTTCAAACTCATGATGTACCCGCACATCCGGGGCAAATATGATGGCATAACGTTTAGCTATCCGATACGTAAGCTCCACATCCTCCATCTGGCGGAACGCCTCGTTGAATCCTCCTAATCTCATAAATACTTCCCGTCGGATGGCCGCGATGCGGGTAGAAAACAGATAATAATACCCGTCGCTATCTCTTTCGTTGGTCCAATAGCTCCAGTCACGCAGGGCTTTGAATTGCGGAAAAAATGCACGGGTCTTCTGGTGTTTATCCCAGACACCGGTCAGCGCTGTCAAGTCATCATCGTCTTTGAATTTTGCGGCTATCTTTGCAAGTGTATCGGGATACACCGTCACATCGCTGTCTAAAAATACGAGGACTTCCCCCCGCGCCTTCTTTGCTGCGGCATTCCTGGCTCCCGCCGGACCTTTATTGCGGAGTAACCTAACGACCCGAAAAGGAAATAATTGTTTTTTATTGTTGATCTGTAAATTGTTAACCGTTAATTGTTGATTCGATGCGTCATCACCGACAATCACCTCAAATTGTCTGTAGGTCGACTTCCCCAGCGACTCAAGCAGTTTCCCCAGGGTTAGACTTGCATTGTAGGCAGGTATGATGACGGATAGATATGGCGTTGCCATGCGTTGCATTTGTATACTGTTTCCGCGTTCCAGTCAAGCAGATAGACATTATTTGCGGGCAAAGACAATCATGTCATCCCAAGGGTTAATTGGATTCGTTACCTTTAGCCCGTCAAGAAGCTTCCCCATCGGGCGAAGGATGAATGCAAGGAATGGGAAGTAATCCGCTCCCCTGGTGAACGCAAAAGACAAAGGAAACGGACGCGGAGAATCTTTCCTGATTTCTATATCCCGAAACCCTGCTTTCTCAAGCAATATTCTCATCGATTGGAAATCCAGAAGGACCACATGCTCCGGGTGACGAAACCCAAACCACCGCTTCCCCATGACTCGTCTCCAAAATCCTCCATAATTCGGTGTCGCTAAAACGACCATTCCATCATGATTGAGTAAATTATATATCCGTTTCATCATGGTTAGCGGATCCCGTTCATGTTCTATTATCTGAAATGCAGTAACCACATCATAGGACCCACTTTTCAACGTTTTTCCTAATCCTTGGACCGTGCCGTTATAAACGGTGAATCCCTGTTTTTTACAATATCCTACGGCATCCTTTGATATGTCTACACCATCTGCTTTGTAACCTACCTTCGTTGCCTCAGCAAGTAACGCCCCCATAGCACAGCCGATATCTAACAATTTTCGATTTACGATGTAAGATTTACGATTTAAGAATCTTTTTGACGTATTATTCCTAAATCCTAAATCATAAATCCTAAATCCAATTTCATCTATTTTTTTTCTAAAATATAATTTATGTACCTCCATCTGGTCGATATACGGCTCAAAATGCTCCATATCTTCATGATAGAGCGCATTGATTTCTGTCTGTGACGGCATGGGGGCGACCTGGACAAGACCGCAACGACTACACTTCCCTATCTTCCAATCTTTATGATGGGAAAAAAGAATTGTTAATTTGTTACTCTCACACACGACACATTTCATAATGAGATTCGTAAATCCTAAATCATAAATCTTAAATCGATATTAATTATTTCCTCGCCCACACAATCATATCATCCCACGGATTTATCGGATTAATCAGCTTCAACTCTTTCGTCACTCGCATGAGAATTAACAATATCGGTGCAATCATTTTGGGACTGAAATCCGCCAACCGTTTAAACGCCGTATACATCGGGTACTTGCGATGCGGCTCACGCTTTACGATGATGTCTGTAAAACCAGCTTTCTTCAAAAGGTTCCGTATTGTATCTGGGCTGAACAATACGACGTGTTCGGGGTGGGTATATTCAAACCAGCGCTTCCCCGTGATCTTACGCCACATTCCGTCATGGTTCGGTGTCGTCAAAACCAAAAGGCCACCCTTCTTCAATACGGAATAGGCGTGTGTGGCAAAACCAAGCGGGTCGTGCTCATGCTCTATAACCATAAATCCGCTCACGACATCATAGGCGTTGCGTGATATCGTGCGCCGGCGTAATAGTGTCCCGAGTGTCCCTTGATGCACGATGTATCCTTGGGACCTGCAATAATCGATGGCATCCTTTGACACATCGACCCCTTCCGCCTGTATTCCGGCTTCCTTAGCGGCTTTCAGGACGATCCCCATGGCACAGCCGATGTCTAACAATTTTCGATTTACGATGTAAGATTTACGATTTAAGAATCTTTTTGACGTATTATTCCTAAATCCTAAATCATAAATCCTAAATCGTATTTCTTTCGCCTTTCTATAAAGATACTCCGTATGGATTGGCAACTGCTCGAGATATGGGGTAAACTGATCGGCATTATCGGCATATGTCTTGTTTATCTGGGCATATGAGGGCATAGAGACGGCCTGGACCAGCTTACACCTGTTACATCGTTTCAACGGATACCCATATGGATTATTATAGAGATCGGTAAATGCAGTTTCTTTACACACCACACATCTGTCCTTGTTTTCCATATATTTTTAATAAACTATCTTACTATTCCTAAATCCTAAATCTTAAATCATAAATCTAAATATTATACGCTCCCCTCGCCTCATTCCACCGTATATGTAATAGATCAATAAACGAATTGATTGAATCAATAGTCCGCACCTTACTGCCTGTCTTATTCGTCCACGCCACAGGCATCTCATACACGTCAAACCCCATACGCCTTGCCAAAAACAATATCTCCGCGTCAAACACCCATCTCCCAATCTTGCTTTGCCTAAAGAGTGTTTTGGCTATGTTTCTTTGGAACCCTTTAAATCCACAAGTAACATCACTCACGTGTGTTTGACAGATCATGTTTGCGCTTGCCGTAAATACCCTTCCTGCCGTTTCCCTGATATATGTCTGGTGGACGACTGTTTTGGCGCCTTCAATCCGTCTAGATGCGATAACCACCGGATGCTTGGGAAGGAGCCGCAACATCGGCTTTAATTCCGTCACGGGCACGGACTGGTCTATATCCGCAAATACGATATAAACCCCGCGTGCCGCTTTCACACCCGATGCCACCGCCGCTCCTTTCCCGCTGTTTTTTGGGAGACGCACAATCCGTACCGGAAGTTTCCGTATGTCATACCGTAATATCGCCCTTCTTTTCGCCTGTGCCAAAAGTACGGACACAGGGGGTGTTGACCCGTCATCCACGATTATCAATTCCCATGGATACCGCTGCTTTTTCAGATACGACAGGACCATATACAGCCCGCTGATGAGACGTATCGTTTCGTTATAGACAGGGATGATAAACGTGAGATGAGGCGTTTGTCGCTTAATACTCATATGAGGTTTTTGTTTCCCATCCGCATCTCCAACCGCTTGGTCTGGTATATTCATAGACATAAAACAAATCTGCCCCTCCGCGCCGGATGGTATATGCTGTTTTATGAAATTTACGGCTGTATGTCAATGCCCCTTCAAACCATGACAGGCTATTGGGGACCAACATATATTGCCCGGACTCCGTCGCCTTTGTCAGCCCGACGTTCGGAGGCAGGTAGAACATCGCCAGATGCCCCATAAGGCACGGATAGACTAGGGTAGGCTGCGTTGTCGTTTTCCCGATATATTCCATGGCTTCTTTCACACCTGCTCCCTGTCCTACGTCAAACATCCCGAGCCGTGCCACGTTGCTTATCCCGCCGACAAGTACATTGAAATAGCTCATTTCATACGGAAACAACTGTACGGAAATCGCCGCCTCATGGACAACAAACACAATCGCCATGACGATAAGCGCTATCCGCCTAAATCTGAATGTGTGTGTTACGGCAAATTCCTTCGCCAATGTTTCTGCTCCAAGCGCAATTGTTTCGATGCCAAACCCCATCAGCACGAAAAATGCAGGAACCACATCGATGAAATGGCGCACAAACGCATAGATGATAAATCCCGGGAACAGAAATCTGCTCATGCCGCCGTAAAACCATATGACAAACAGCATGGGCCAGACACGCTTGTTCCTCACGTACTGCCAAACGCTGTACACCGTTCCGAGTCCGACGCAGAAGGTCACCGCGACAGGCGTCTGGAGGAGGAGGATAACGAACGGATATGTTTTTGGTACGGTTATCCCCGCATGATATATCGTCCCGAAATACGGTACAGGCATGTTGTATCCCACGGTTTTGAAAAATGAAAAGACACTTTTCAATTTACCTACCGGATCATCCCATAACCATGGCCAAGCTAATACCATGGCGCCCAGCGCGACAACTCCGGCGACGAGCGATATCATGAAAAACGGCCCGAACGGTGAAAGCGATGTACGGAACGCACGACTGCGAAGTAAAGATGCGATGAGCCATACGGCGATGATGGGCACAATGATGACGGCTGTCGGTTTCGTCGCCTGGGCAAACCCAAGGGTTAGGGCAAACAACAGCCCCCATAGCCAAATCATCCGGTGGCGTTTGGCTTGCCAGGATTTGAAAAACAATACAAAAAAATATGCGGCAACGGCCAAAAGGGATACCAGAGGTATATCTTTGGCGTCGTTGCGCATCGCCCCGAATATGGTTGGATATAACGCATAGGTGATGGTCGTGATGGCAGCGACCGGTACCGATAATCCGGAGGCAGTACTCAAGCCATATATCGCCCATACACCTACCGCACCGACGACAACCTCCCCCAGATGATGTGCATCGTAGACGCCCATGAGATGGAGTTTTTCGGCAAACACATATGAAATAGCGGAAGATATGGTAAACATGAACGGCGGATAGATATCCTCTCCATAGATATACGGGATGGGACTGTCTTTGAAAAGTTCTTTATTCTGAAGGTCGTTGAGATATGCACGATTGCCCGTCATCCAAAATTTGAGGTTCGCACGCCCCACGAAGAAGCTCGAAGGCTCATCCCAACTCATGCCCACACGAGGAAGGAGGATGGCTTGCACTATCAATACCAATAACGCAAGTACTATACCGATATGCTTTGGCGCCTTCATGCTTCTTACAATACGATGGATTGCTCTATAAAATCAAGACGCTTGTTGCAAAAACGAGGTGATTGTTTGTGTCATATAGGCAATCATCTCCGGTGTAACTCCCGGATAGACGCCTATCCAAAATCCATCATTCATGAGTTTATCGGAATGAACTAATATTCCTGCTTTCCGTACATGCGGATGACGAAGATATGCCGGGTGACGAGCCAGATTGCCGGCAAAGATGCTTCTTGTCGCAATCTTGTGGTCCTCAAGATACTGAACCAGTTCCAATTTTGTAAACGGCGCCCCGTCGGCAACTACAATGGGAAACCCGAACCAACTTGGATTTGTCCCGGGCAACGCCTGCGGAAATATTAAATATTTCTTGGCTTCCTTCACTTCCCTAAGTGACGTAAGTAACATATTGAAATTTTTCCTCCGTGTTTTGATGAACCCCGGCAGCTTCTTCAACTGCGCTAGCCCTATGGCTGCCTGCATATCGGTAAGTTTGAGGTTATATCCGACCTGTGAATAGATATATTTATGGTCATACCCGTACGGCAATTCGCCGAGTTTCCATTTGAAACGCATACCGCATGTGTTGTCTTTTCCCGTATCACACCAGCAGTCTCTGCCCCAATCACGGAATTGCCGGATGGCCCTATGGATGAGCGGATTGTTTGTCACGACCGCTCCCCCCTCCCCCATGGTTATCTGGTGGGCCGGATAAAACGAAAATGTCGCGATTTGTCCGAATGTTCCGGCTAATTTCCCCTTATATTCACTACCCAACGCATCACAGCAATCCTCGATGAACCAGAGATTGTGTTTCTGAACCAGAGCGAGAATCTCGTTGATAGGCATGAGATTGCCTAACGTATGAGCCATCATCACGGCTTTTGTCTTTTTTGTGATGGCCTTTTTCAAATCTTTCGGGTTGACGTTTTTCGTCACGATATCGTTATCCAAAAGCACCGCTGTACACCCATTTTGCAGGATGGGATTAAGCGTTGTCGGGAATCCTGTTGCGACGGTTATGACCTCATCCCCGGGTTTGAGTGCTTTATCACCAAAAGCAGGTGACGTAAGTGCTGTAAGAGCAATGAGATTCGCACTCGATCCGGAATTGACCAATGATACATATTTGACTCCGAGGTAATTTCGCAATTCCTTTTCAAACGCCTGTGCGAACCTGCCTTCCGTCCACCATCCGTCCAACACCGCCTCTACCCCGCGAAGGAGTTCCTCCTCATCAAACACCTTACCAGACACCGGCACAGGCGTAACGCCGGGAATAAACTTCTTCTGTTGAAAGGTCTTTTGGTAATGTTTCTGAATTTGGTTACGGAGTGTTGTTGAAATCATGATTTAATATATTTCCTAATTCCTAATTCTTCATTCATGCTTCACGTATCAGCATTTTCAGTACCCTGCACACATACTCTACATCCTTTTCTGTAGTATCAAAGGCGCTTGGGAGATTGAATCCGTACTTTTCCACCCGTGCGGCGACGGAATTGGGAAATCTGGCTTTATACATCGGAAACTTGCTCATCCTTGGGAACGCTTCGCGGCCGTGGATGTTGTAATCTTTCAACCGTTTAACAAGCTCATCCCGGCTTATCGTATCGGTCTTCAGTAATACCGCAGGATAGGCGTAATTACACCGTAATCCCGGTTTTTCTTTCAAAAGCTGTAGCTCCTTCACATCCTTCAGCCGCTTCCAATACCAACTGAATATTTTCCGCTTCACGGCAACCAATTCTTCGATGCGTTCAACCTGCGCACGCGCCAAAGCGGCAACCACATTTGCCATCTGATATTCATATCCCATGCTGTCGCACCAGAAGTTTGCCAGCCGGTCGGTCCTGCCCATATTGGAATACAGAATCGCTTTTTCATACATCTCTTTGCTGTTGGTGAGGAACATCCCCCCCTCACCGGATGCCGCAATTTTGGCCCCATGGAACGATATGCATCCGACGTCCGACAATCCTCCGACTTTTTTCCCGTGATACAACGAACCCAATGACGGGGCTGCATCTTCGATGACTTTCAGATGATGTTTTTTAGCTATCCGGGATATCTCCCTCATATTCGCCGGCATACCGAACGTATGGACAAGCATGATGCCTTTTGTCTTTTTCGTTATCGCCTTTTCTATGGCTTTGGGGTCTATGCACCACGTATCCGGATCGATATCCACAAATACCGGAGTGGCGCCCGTATACACAATCACATGGGCTGTGGCTGCCCAGGAAAAGTCAGTGACGATGACTTCATCGCCTTTGGTAAACCCGCACACCAGACACGCCAGATGAAGGGAGTGTGTGGCACAAAATCCGGCCAATGCATATTTCACTCCCACATACGTTGCTATAGTCTGCTCAAGCTTCTTGATATCTTTGTCAAACGTCTGGTACCATCCGTGTTTCACCGCATCCGTCACATACCGCACTTCCTTATTTGTCATCGACGGCCCGGCAAAAGAAATCTTTTTCTTACTTGGTTTTATTGTTTGTTTCAGTTGTTTCATATACACCTCATATCTGACTATTGGTTTTGAATAAATACTGGGCGCTACCACCCACTCTCCCCCGTTGGTTGTCTTTTTATATACCAAGGGCATCTGTTTTACAACAATAAATCCTAATTTCCTGTATAACGCCAATGCTTTTTGGTTGTCCGATGAGGTGGATAGCGTATATCCTTTTAATCGTAACTCTTGTCTCCCCCACATCATCATCACACGGATGGCGGATTCCATCAGGCCCGGATATCCCTTTTCACCGCGTACGATATTATCTATTTCGCATGTTTGATGTTCAAAATCAAAACGATTGAGACCTACATGACCGACATAGTTGCCGTCGATTTTGATGAGAAACAATAACCTGTCCGCATCATCCATCAGAAGTTTCCGGTACCACTTCCTTGTCCGTTCCACTGTTACGGGAAACTGCGTCAAAAACCACTGTTCGCTGTTTTTCCGCCATTTGGCCAATAAGCGGATGATATGTGCATCATTCTCCCGGTCTTTCGTGAGGAATACCAACTCAAACCGCTTGCCCCTCAATGTTCCATGAAGAATGCGTTTCCCGAACGGTTGATTTTTGAAAGAACGTATAGATGTCTCAATAGTTTCTTTATTCATTCGCATAATGGTGATTGTAATTATCGGGACTTCTTTTTGTATATACCGACGCAAACTGCCTGGGCATTGGCATAATGGCTGTCGTATAATCCGCTTCGTATCGCCCCAAGTCTTGTGGTTACCCGCCATTCCCCTGCATACGATATTCGTTTCAGATATATCAGTTTATCAAACGGTAAGGTGTTTTTTTGTATAAGACGCGTTACAAACGTATTGTATCCATATGGAAGTGTTGCAACAAATAAACCCCCTCGGCATAACAATGTTTTCGTATGTGCTATTACCCGAAGTATTTTTTTCGGATCGTATTGTTCACCATATTCATATCCGATATGTTCAAGTGTTGAAATACTGATAATCAGATCATATGGATGGTTTGGTCTGAAACCCACGATATCTTTATTGATTATATGTTTCCCGTGTTCGTATTTATCCAAAATATCATGCCCAACTCGAAAATAGTGTGATAAAACATTCCCGATTTCCAAAATCCGTTGTCCCTTATAATCATCCAGAAATCCTTTGATTAACGGAACTTCAACAATCCGTTCCCCAGCGATTGTATTATTATAAATATGGTAAAAATACGGATAATTTCTGTTTTGGAATCTAAAAGTCTTATTACTGCGGAACAATTTATAAAACCACACGGCAATGATATTAGTCAAAAACCGAATACTCGAAAATATTCTTCCTATTAAAATCAAGAATCTGTATATTGTGTACGTCATGGTGAGGATCTCAGTCTACTCGGTAAGCGCTCCATCCACTCCTAATGCGGTTGCCACCCGCATCAGCGCCTCGTAATCGGTTTTCGGCATTGCAATAAGCCCCGTTTGAGACCGTTTCTCAAATATCTTCTTCTCCGGGTCACCGGCGACCATTACACTTGTTTTGGATGAAACAGAAGGAATTGCACGAAGTTCATCGGCAAGCGCATGCATCCGCCGTTTGAAAACAACGGGCTTCTCAAATCCCGCGATGTTGATGGCCATGAAGAAATGTCCGAGTTTCCGTTTGGCACCATTGAGCGGAAACATCGGTGAGATATGCGGTCCATACTCCATACCGGACAGAAGGCTGGATAATATTTCCACCATCAAGGATATACCATACCCTTTATATCCCCCGAAGTGCGTCAAAAAGTGTGCAGCGCGCGGATCGGTTGTCATCCTGCCCTTGGCATCCGCCGCCCAACCCTCAGGAATTTCCTTTCCTGCCGCTTTATACATATTCAATTTATTAAGTGACATGTTGGTCGTCGCCATATCCAGGACTATCGGAGTCTCCCCTGCACATGGGACGGCAAAACTGAATGCATTCGTTCCTAAAAACGGCTCTTTTCCGTTATACGGCAATACCAACGCTTCGACGTGTGTGACTGCAATCCCTATCGTGTCGTTCTTCGCTGCCATCATCGTATAGAGTCCCGCGGCTGCGAAATGGGAAGAGTTCCGGACCGATACCGCCCCCATACCGACTTTCTTTGCCATAGTTACCGCGTGGTCCATGGCCTTATAACCAGCCAAAATTCCAAGTCCGTCATCAGCGTCAAGTAAACCGGTCGCGGACATGGTTTTTGTGAATATGAACTTCGGTTTCGGATTGATACGCCCAAGCATTATCCCGCGGAGATAATGAGGCAGGAGCCGTATCCCGTGTGACTCAACTCCGCGCAGGGATGTGGTGATAAGCGCGTCCACAACGGTTTTCGCATCGGCCGTATTCACGCCGGCTTTATGCATAAGTGCATATCCGGTTTTCTGTAATTGTTTTGAGGGGCGTATCACCTGAGCAATTGTTGTCATACGTTATGCTCTGGATGCTTTCGTTTCCTGCTTATACAGGCTTTTGGAAAACGTACGGAGCTTTTGGTTTTTCGGCATCATGATTTCGCATAAAACCGGTCCGCGGATAGCTAATGTTTTTTTGATTCCCTGCTTCATGGTTTTTGGAGACGTTATCCGGACAAACGGAATACCGAAGGCAAACGCAACCTTTTTGAAGTCAGGAAAACTTACACCCGTCTTTTTATCTATCCCGCCTAACCGTTTGAAATAGGTCGTTTGCGTTATGCGGATAGCCAGATATCCCTGGTTATTAAGGATAAACATTTTTAAAGGAAGGTTGTGGTGGACGATGGTCTGCAGTTCCTGTATGTTCATCATAAATCCACCGTCACCGTCAAGGAGGATGACGCGTTTCTTTGAACCAATCGCCGCCCCGATGGCAGCCGGAAGTCCGTATCCCATGCCACCACACCCGATGTTTGAGATGAACCGTTGGTTTTTCTTGAGCCTGATACACTGATGTGTCCCAGTGTACGACGTCCCCACGCCAGTGACGATGATATCCCCCTCAGTCAGGATATCGGACAATGCATCGGTGAAATCGTATGAATTTATCATAGTTATTTATCCAATCTGGCTTGTCGTTCCGGCCTCCGAGCCGGAATCCAGTTTATAATACTCTGGATTCCCGCATGCGCGGGAATGACATAATTATACTTGTCTGTCCATTTCCGTTAAGAATTGCCCGACATCGGCATGGACCGGCAGATCTATCGACAATGTCGGCTTCTCCAATTCTGCTTTATCGATATCCACCATTATCTTAAATGCATACTTTCCGAAATCCTTATACTCATACCCTATCTGCCAAAGATATAACCGGTCCCCGAGGACCAACATACAGTCAGCGTCTTTAACAAGGTCATTCCCCTTTTGTGTCCCATACGGACCGAACCGGCCTCCATACAAAGGATGCGTCTCGTACATCATATCCTGTGCGGTGAGACTCGTGAGAACCGGAATCTTCAGTTTCTTGATGACATTGTGGAACAGTTTCGTATTCCCGCTTAACCGAACTCCTGATCCGACGATGACGACCGGATGAATGCTTTTTTTCAGATGATGTAACGTCTTTTTTACGACGGCGCGCAGATCTTTTTTCGATTCTTTTGGTGGAACGAATTTCACCATTTTCTTCAGGTTGATTTGCGCCCCCTGCACGTCAAGCGGGATATCCAACCAGACAGGTCCATTTCTCCCGGTGGTCGCCAGATACCAAGCTTTATCAAGATAATAACCAATCTTCTGCGGGTCATCCACGGTTACTGCATATTTGGTCATCGGGGCAACAATATCGACGATGCGTGTATCCTGGACACCCAGTTGGCGAAGGTGCGGCTTATTATATGTCAACATTTCCCGCCGTGCGTTGCCGGAGATGATAAGCATGGGAATTGAGTCCCACCATGCACCCAATACACCGGTCAATGTGTTTGTGGAAGCCGCAGCACTCGTCACAACGACAACTCCGGGAACTCCGGTTATGCGCGCGTAACATTCAGCCGCCATCGTCGCAGCCTGTTCATGGTGGTTACAGATGTATGTTATGGATTTTTCCTGTATGACAGCGTCGTTTAGGTACATCGCCGCGCCGCCGACAATCATGAAGATATGGCGGGTTTTATAGTGTTTCAGTCGTACAACGAGATATTCCGATGCTGTCATATGAGCTTGCGGACAGATTGGATTTCGTCATATACGATAGACGTATCGACTTTGTAGCAGAGGAATTTTACTCCGATATCCTTGAAGAACTGAAGGTCTTTCTTGTCATGGAACATACACCCGGCGGTCTTTTTCTTCTTCGTGATGACTTTCGTCATATCTTTCAAGGTTTTGATCACCTTCGGATGATTGGTCTCCCCCGGTACTCCAAGGGAGAGCGATATGTCATAACTGCCCATGTAGATAAGGTCCAACATCGGGTCATCGACGATTTTCCCGATATCCCGTATTCCCCTGATTCCCTCAACCAGTATCGCCGCGATAGTCTGTTCGTTTTGTTCCTTCGTAAAACCCGGGTAACTTCGGTATCCACCGGCCCGGACGAACGGATTGAGGCTCCTGTTGCCGTACGGCGGAAACTTCATATGCGTTATCGCCTGTTTTCGCTCTATAGCCGATTGGATATGGGGAACGATGACACCGTCGGGTGCGACTTCAAGCGCCCGCAGTATGGCCGACTCGGTGTTGTCAGGTACCCGAATGATCGATCCGCACCCCTCAACTTCGGCCGCCATCACCATTTGTCCCGCCACCCGGTAATCCATTGCAGCGTGCTCCATGTCGATGATGACGAAATCCATACCGGCTTTCGCAAGCACGTTGATGAATTCCGGTGACGGAATGGCACACCATGTACCGAGGACCTGCTTTCCTGCTTTTAATTTTTCCTTAAGTGTCATAAGTGTCCTTGTTATAAAGTTAGTAGCCAGTAGTAAGTAGCTAGTAGATAGCAATAAATATACCCTAACTACTATCTGCCATCTACTATCTACTTACGTTTGCGTTTTTACAAACGCAAACGTAAGGTACATGATAGCACGAAAGGCCTTGATACGCGATATGTTCCTGATGGTCTCCCTGTCTATCGCATCGCCTGCAGTCGCTACCGATTTTCCCGTATGGTCATGGATACTGCCCTCAAGGATACAAAAAATCGGTTCTTTATGGTTTTTGAGTTTACGATGTATGGACTTGCCGTTCCTATGGAGATGCAGACTTATCGTGCACCCTTTCAGACGTTTACTGACGCGTTTGGTCTTTATGGTCCCGTGGAAATCGATATAGTCAAAATCTGATACCTTCCGCGTCATCTGGTCCGTCCCTTCATACGACGTACCCTCTCTGCCATACGCATCCTTAAGCCGGACCAAATCCCGTTTATTCGGAGGCGTTTCCAGTTCCATGAGAAACACCCCGCCCTTAGATACTGC
>Ga0315268_10002497_pt1 | contig 20741 bp, 12 predicted proteins | sample C1_top_MG_FD_204535 | JGI IMG/M metagenome (GOLD analysis project Ga0315268, IMG submission 204535) | Sediment microbial communities from Yellowstone Lake, YNP, Wyoming, USA - C1_top | ecosystem: Environmental > Aquatic > Freshwater > Lake > Sediment | place: USA: Wyoming | collected 2017-08-01
CTGGAATGTCGGTTTTCCCGGCTGGGAAACCGGTTTCCCCAGCCGGGAAACTCCATTTCCACGCTGGGAGAGCCGTTTCCAAGCGTGGGAGAACCATTCTCAAGCTGGGGAGAAGCTCCTCCCGCTTGGGGCGAAGCATTTCCCGGCTGGGGTGAAGTCGCCCCCGGCTGGGGAATGGAGTTCCCCAGCCGGGAGCAGGTCGCCCCGCGTGGGGCGGAGGATTTCCACGCTGGGGAGAAGGAGCTTCCGGGACACCGCGAGAACCCTCCAGAACTGGATCACTACCTAAAGCCCGCAAACCAGTTCACTCAAAAATCAAAAAGGCGTCCGCGCGGACGCCTTCGTGTCATTTGACGGTGGGAATTACGCGCTCTCGCCCACTTGGAAGCGGACGAAGCGGCGGATCGTGATTTCATCGCCAAGCTGTTTGGCCACCTGCGCCATGTGCTCCTTCACGCTGATCTCGGAATTCTTCTTCACGAAGCCCTGGTCCACGAGACAGTAGGTCTGATAGAACTTCTCCAGGATGCCTTGAAGGATTTTCTCCAGTGCTTGCGGCGGTTTGCCTTTGAGGCGATCAGACTGAGCGGCGATTTCGCGTTCTTTGGCGACGACTTCCGCCGGCACCTGCTCGCGTGACACCGCGTAGGGATGGCCGGCCGCGATTTGCAACGTGATGTCCTTTACCAGTTGCTTGAAATCGGCACTGGCCACGGTGCTGTCCTTGCCCGCGCCGACCTCGACCAGCACGCCCACCTTCGCGCCGGTATGAATGTAGGCGGCCACGAGGCCGTGGCCCTGCACTTCCATGCGCTCATGTCGCGGAATTTTTATGTTCTCACGAATCTTGGCCACGGCAGCTTCGCGATCAGCCTCGATGTTCGCGTTGGGATCGGCGGCGATTTTCCTCGCGACCTCGTCGCAAAACGCGCGGAACATGTCGTTGCGCGCTACAAAGTCGGTTTCGCAATTCACTTCGACCAGCACGCCCAGACGGCCGCTCGGTACAATGTGTTGGGTGATGACCCCTTCCCTGGCGTGGCGCGCCGCCTTCACGGCGGCGGTGGCGGCGCCTTTCTTGCGCAGGATTTCCACCGCCTTGTTTAAGTCGCCGGCGGCTTCGACGAGCGCTTTTTTGCAATCCATCATGCCGGCGCTGGTCATTTCGCGCAATTTCCCCACGGCGGCAGCAGTAATTTCAGCCATATAGTTTGTTGAGAGTTGAGGTTTCAGCGTTGAGAGCAAAAAGCGTGGAACGCGCAAATTACAACCATACAACCACGTCGCCGCTTGCTCGCAAAAAAAGTTAGACCGGCGGCGCAGCTTCAGCGATCACAGGCGGCGCCTCGACAGGGGCGATGACCGGCGGCGCATCCTGAGGCGTAACGCCTTCCTCCACCGGTTTGCGGCGGGAGGCACGGCTATCGAATTCCGCCTGCGCCTGCATGACCACCTGACCAATCGTCGACAGGATCATCCGCACCGAGCGGATCGCATCGTCGTTACCCGCGATTGGATATTCCACCAGGTCCGGATCGCAATTCGTGTCCACGATGGCGACGACGGGAATCTTCATGCGGCGCGCCTCGGCCACGGCATTGTGTTCGCGCTTGATGTCCACCACGAACATCGCGCCCGGCAGCTTGTCGTGCTTGTCCATCGCACGGATGCCGTCGAAATACTTGAACAGCCGCGCGCCCTCGCGCCGGATCACCGCCTGCTCCTGTTTGACGTAGGCAGCCAGCGTGCCGTCGGCGTCCATCTTTTCAATTTCCCTCAGCCGGAGGACGGACTTTTTGATCGTGTTAAAATTCGTAAGCGTACCGCCGAGCCAGCGTTCGACGACGAAATATTGCCCACATTCCTTCGCGGTGTCCTTGATCGTCATCTGGGCCTGCTTCTTGGTGCCCACGAACAGCACCTTGCTTCCCTTGCGCACCGTATTGCTGAGGAAATTGCACGCCGCCTCCAGTTGCGTGAGCGATTTGCTCAGGTCAATGATGTGAATCCCGTTGCGCGCGTCGAAGATGAACGGCTTCATCTTGGGATTCCAACGCCGCGTCTGGTGTCCGAAATGAACACCCGCTTCCAACAATTCTTTTACGCCAATACTCAGCACAATTTTCCTTTGGTTAAAAGTCCGTGCGCTCTGCGAACGAACCATCCCGCGGAAAACGGGATTATGTTTGATGTTGTTGTGGCCTGCCCGCGTTCACACGAACGCGGAATTTGAAGGCCGTTTCCCTCGCTCGCCAGCAATACCTCCGGCGAAAAGGAGTGGCAAGATACCAAACTCGCGCCCGGAGGCAATCCTTTATTTATTCGCCCTTGGTCGGCCTCGCCGGGAATCAGAAATTCACCGATTCCCGACCGTTGGCTTTCGCCCGGGTCTGCCCGCCAACGGGGGCTTGCTCAAGAGATCCAGGATTTCCCTTCTGACTTCATCGGCCCGCGTGCGGTCCTTCTGCCGCTGCCAATCCAAGTCGTCAGCGCCACCGGCGTGGCAGACGCGTTGCGTGGCGTCAGCGAGAAGTCGCCGCGCGCGATCGAGCGCCATGCTCTTCCTGCCCGTGTTTTCGACATCGGCGAGGCAGGTTTTCAGCATCACCAGATATTCGTAGTCCTCCACTCCTTCGCGCAGTGCTTCCATGTGTTTGCCGGCCGTGACCGAAGTGGCGTCCAGGAAAAACGGCACATAACCGGCGCGTGGCGCGGCATACTCGTTCCAAGACGAACCACCCCCGCCATCGCCGAACGCCCAGAAGAAAGACGCCCGCGCGTCAAACTCCCAGCATGTCCACGCTTGCAGCCGGTGATAGGTGTAGGGGTCAAGTGACTGCACCGGCCCGCTGCACGAGTAGAACGCCAGTTCGCTGCCTTGCTCCCGACGCTGCACGAAATACTCGCGATACGCGGGCGATGCTTTCAGGAAAGTGGGCCGATTTGGGCAAAGCACGTGGCAGGCACGCATCATGGCCTGATTGGCAGCAGTGGGATCAGCATGGCAAGGGTCTTCCCAAATCTTGACGCCGGTGTTTGCGGCACGAATCGCCCGCGCCCAAGCGAGAATGATTTCGTCCTGCTTCGGCTCGCTCGGTTCGTCCACGAGCAGCAGCGCCAACTGCTCCGGTTTGATACCGTGGCGCTGCGCGTGCGCGGTCCAGAACTTAATCCAGTCGCCGACCTTCCTGTCAAACGCGGGCGTGCCCATGGGTGAGCCGTCGCAACCATCGCCGACAGCCGCGAACACACAATACTGCCGGGCGCCGGGCCAGCGTTGCAGCCAACGATCGAAGTGTGCGGTGTCGGGTGCGTTCACCAAGTTGCCTTCCGCATCGTAGCGTCCGTGCGGCAAGACGGCCGCTGTTGCCCACGGTGAATCCACGAAGTGTTCACGCAGGTGCGCGATGACTCCGTCCCGGTTCTGCGGCGTGATTTCGTACTGCGCCTCCAGGTCGGTGTAGTCCCAACCACCGACGTGTAGCGTGGGCTGGTCAGGAAACCGCAGCGGGTAAACGTGCAAACACAGTGGGACCTTCAGCTCTATGCCCTCCGCCGAGAGATGGATGCTCCCGTTGTGGACGCCGGGTGGGACATTCGTGGGATGGAACGTCAGCCAAACCTGCCGAGTCAAGCCGGGCGTAACATGAATCACGAAACCATCGGGGTCGCGCCCGGCTGATGGCAGAGCTGCGGCCACTGGCTCGCCCTTCTTGGTGTCAGTCCAAGCCACCTCATGCACGGTGATGTAGGGCGGGTTCAATCCGCCCGGCAGGCCGATAATTTGAGCGCTCATACTGATGGCCCGCTCACCAGTCCAACTCACGTTGAACGCGCCGGCGCGATACTCATTCTGCATCATGGCGACGTCCACCTTCGCCACCATCTGCCCCGACTGGCCATGGGAAGGCGAGGTAACATCGGTTGGAATGGTGCGCGGCAGCGGATCCCACAGTCCCGACTGCCAGACCGTGAGTGGGGCGGCTCCCTGTTCCTGCCACAGCCGCGCTTGCGCCCGGAAGACACGCTCGTGCAAAGTGTTCAGGGGCAGCACCGCGAGGAAACCATCCGGCTGCTGGCGCGGCAGGTTTGGCATGTCGCGTTCCACAGCGTCCAGTTCGTCAACGACTTTTCGCTTCGCCCCGGCGGAAAGGCCTGATTTGGCCGCAGCTTCACGCACGGCGCGCGCGTCGTTCCGGATGCGGTACTCGATGGCCAGGCTGACTTCAACATTTTGAAAGAACGCTTTCGCGTCGGTGATCGCCTCGCCTGCGTGCGGGATTTTTAGGAGCTCCGGTTCGCCCTTGAAAACCTCCACTTCGTCCGCGAAGCAATACGCGCCCGACGATACCACCACCAGCTTCACGTAGCGCGCATGAGTCTTGAGCTGGTCGGTGCTGAACTGATGGACTGCGTAACCTTCGCGGGGCGGCGTGCTTTTCTGCGCGCTGAGGTTCGTCAATTCGCCAGCAACGAAAAACCCTTTGCCGTCGTCGCTCACCAGGATCGTGATCGCGGAAGGCCACTCCACGCCGGCCACGCCGGCGGCCGTGCTGTAAGAGACGCCGCGGATGGGTTGCACGACGCCGAGGTCAATGGTGATGATCACCGGGCGCGCGCCCGACCAACCCACCGTGGACGGCTGCGTCCAGAAATAACCGGTGGTGTGCTGGCCGTCTGTGAGTTGTCGCAGATCGCCGGGATCGGTGCAATGGGCGTAGTTGGGAGACGGCTCAAGCGTGTAGGGTCTGCCAAGCGCAAGGTTTTCTGGCGCGGACGCGGCAAGCGTCTTAAGCGACACAGCGATCGTTGCAAAGAGCAACAGGCTTGGAATAAGTTTGATCGCGCGGTTCATGCGGGGTTGTTCGACAAGGTTTCTCGTTCGCCGTGAAGAAGATCGCTTTCGTCGCATTGCTCGCCGCACAATCGGTCGCCGAGTTGGGTGGCGGCTAATCCGTACGCAGTTCGCAGTCATCATAGGTCACGTGGCCTTCCGCATAGGGACAATGGATCACGGTGTCCAGAATGAAACGCACCTGCGCGGTGGCCGCAGTCGTGCGAAAATCGCATTTGAGTTGGGTGTAGGGAACGGCGGTTTTGAGTTCGATTTTGGGATGCTGGCGCACCACTTCGCCGTGGTTGCCAAGCTCGCAGATGACCAGACCGGCCGAATCGTTCGTGTGGTGGCCGAAACCCTTCCCGCGCAAATCCGCCGCACGCACCCAGACGGATGCATTGCATCGCCGTTGCGGCCCGACCTCGACATTTTGGTAAATTTGCGTGTGCCCCTGGGCGTCGGTGTGCGTCCGAATTGCGCCCTTGCCGGCGTGGAATTCCGGCAAGCCCCAGTCCGGGTGCTGCTCGTAATCTGCCTCCTGCCAGATGTAACTCGGCGACGGGCCGAGGAACTGGCAGTTCCATTCCGCGAGCGGCACGTTGACTCCGCTTCCGCCTGGCAACCCGGCAACGGTGTCTTCAAATCCAGCGTTGAGCAGCAGGTTGCCGGTGGTTGTCGCTGCGGAAACCGAGATCGGCTTTGTCCCTTTCCCACCTCTGCCCGGTCCAATCTCCAACGCTTGCACAAACGCTTCGCCGCGCACGGTTTTGTCGCCTTCCGATGTGCGCGCGGCGGTGAAGCGAATTTCGATGACGCCATTGGTGGGTGCGATGTCATTGAAGACCAGGTCCACTGCGTGTTCTGAACCGCCAGCGGTGGCGGCAACATCCAGGCGTTCCACTACAGGCCGGCCGTTGATGCAGATGTCGAAGCAGTTCTTCCGCGTGTCCAGCCCACGCGTTGCGGCAAACTTGAGGCGCGCGTGGTAACGGCCCGGACCAACGGTGAGATTCACCCAGAAATTGTTTCCGTGAACGCCGTAGCGATACAACTCCGGATCGGCCGTGCCGCTGATTTTGCCGGGTGCGGCGTTCGTCCACCAGAAGGTGGCGACGCTGTCTGCCAGAGACGCGCCGCGTGTCACCAATTCCGTCGCAGGACGCCAGGTGTTACCGGCGGCATCACGATAGTCGGTCCGGCCCGTGTAGCCGAAAATCATCCGCTGCGCCTCGCGCGGGCCGGTGGCGGACGGAAAATTTGCCGCGCCGCTCGCCGCCGAATACTGGACGCTCTGGATGCAGATGCTTGCGCCCTTTGATTGGGGATTACCCGCGCCGCGGGCGACCAGCTTCAACGTGTGCGGGCCTTGCGCCAAGCCATTCCGATAGTAAAGCACCTGCCCGCTGCGTGGCGCCGGATTCCAGGCGTCCACGTGGACGAGCTGTTTCTCACCGTCGAGATAAACGTCCGCCAATCCATCCGCGGGACCGACGCTGCCAATCAGCCGGACTTGGTTGCCTTCGAACCGGGCGGCAACCGCAGCGCCGGAGGTTTGAGTGACGCGCGTTGAGTCCGGCGGGTTCGGCTCGGTCCGCCACACACCTTCAAACTCCAACCCGGTTGGCTTCAACTCCCGCTGCGGATCGTTGCCGGTGACGACGACGGCTTTCGCGCCGTCGTGGCGGATCGTGACGATGTCGTCGCCGTTTGGAAGTCGTTTGAGCGTGTAGCCATTTGCTTTGAGATCGCCACGGCGTTTGAGCGCGCGACCGTCAGCAGTAATTTGTTTTGGCGCAAACGCCAGCCGGAGCACGTCCACCGTTTCCACGGGCGCGTTGAACGTCGAGTATTCAATCCGGCCAGCGCCGTAGCGGACCGAGTTGACGACCGCTGTGGAGCGCACGATGTGGTTCTCGCGGTTGGCACCGAGTTCCTCCGGCAACCAGCCAATCGCGGCCAGCCCAAACCGCAGCGGCATCGGGTGCGCGATGTTCAGCCAGTCGCCGTTCACGATGATGCCGCCGTCAATGTTGTCCTCGGTCACGCCGGTTTCGTGGGTGTCGTAGGTTTGCAGGATCATTTGGCGGTAGGCGAGTTCACGCGCCCAGGAACTGCCGGCGGCGACGGCGTATTGCGCAACGGTGGGCGCGACATCCAGTGGCGCGTACCAGAGCGAACGTCCGCAACAGCCGGACGACTCCGGATACGCCCACGCGCCGCTGTAAACGTCGCCACGGGATTCCGGCGCGACGCTCGTGTGGTTCAGGAAAAGCGTGAGGATGTTTCGCGCGTCACACCGCCAATTCGGAAATTCCCCCCGGTTGTTCAGTAGGTACGCCGCGGCGTCAGGCGTCGTGAGGCAATTCTGCACCGGGTTGGCCCAATCCCAAAAGTAGCGGCCCCAAGTGTCGTTGACCGCCCACGCGGGAAGCAGCTTTTCGCGCAGATACCGCCGGCCCGCGTCACGCGCGGCGAGGAGGCGGTCGTTGTTGCCGGTGTGGCCGAGGCGGATCAACTCGTCGAGGAATCCGAGGATCATCGTGACGCCGCCGGTTTGTTTGTTGTCCTTCCATGGCGCGCTTTCGGGATTGGCATAGCGCGGCCAGGGATCGGCGTTGGGGTCGAGGTTGCAGCGCTCGGCAAGCAAATCCCCCCAATTCCTGGCGGCCTCGAACCAGCGCGTGTTGCCGGTGAGTTGATAAGCGCGGAGCAAGCCCTGGCCGGTGGAAGCGCAGAGGTCGAGCTGGATCATTCCGTTCGGATCAGCCTTGAAGAACGCCTTGCCCTTGACCGGCACGCTGATGAATAGATTGGGCCACGGATGGTCGGCCGGCGTCTGGCAGTGGTCCACAAGGAAGTCGGCCATGTACGTGATGTGCGCAATCGCCGCCGCGTCACCGGTGTAGCGGTAGTAATCCACGAAACCGTTCAGTACGCTGGTGGCGCGCTGGCTCAAATCGCCGTTGCCCCAATCCTTTGGGTCGCGCGGCGTGATGACGCCGTTGGACGCGACTTGCCAGGAGCCGCTGAAGACGTAGGCGGGATATTCGGCGATGGCGTTGGTGAGCGTGGTCCACGGATAACGCTTGAGGGTTTCGGCGGCGATGCGCACGCGGTAGTCGCACTGGCCGTTCAACCCGCGATACCATGGCGCGATCACGCCCTGCGCATCGAGGACCGCCGGGTGAGCGTAGTAGCGAGCCAGGTTCGTGGCGGCGGAAGCGGTCGTGACGAACGCGCCGCAAAGAAGGAGAAGAATGAGTCGCAAGGTGTGTTTCATAAACAGGTGAAGTTTTATTCTGCGAGTCGGACAAAGTCCAGTCCAACGGTGACGTTGGAGGTGTGACTGGAACTGGCAGTCAGGAATACGAACAGCGCACAAGAATGCTCTCTCTCCCCGCGAGGCACGAGTGTGATAAGACACGTTCGCAACCCCACGACAGCCGTATAAGCGGCGCGCACGGAGTGGCGCGCCCTACCCTTGGAAAGCATGACTTCGCGCAAAGGTAGGGCGGGCAGTCCTCTGCCCGCCGCAAGCGTGATGAGACGTCCGTAACCCCACGACAGCCGCACGAGCGGCGCGCACGGAGTGACGCGCCCTACCTTTTGAAATACCGATCTTCAGGCGTAATTGGTATTACTCTCGCTCGCCGCTCTTGCCACTTTGCGCCTCCCAATCGGCACGGGGACAACAAATCGCTACGGCCACCGCAACTGGTAGAAGCAGGCCGGCAGATTGGTCGCTTGGTCGTCCGTGAATTGGAACACACCGGGCGGACCTTCAGTCACAGACCCCAGCGCCGTCCATTCGCTCGACGGCAGGGCAACATTCGTGGACGCCAATACACTGAAACGCGCCCCGGGCGTGTTGGTGAACGTGAAGTGGAACGACCCGTTGCCCAGTTGCGCCAGACCGGTGAGCACGGGGCGCGTCACCACCACCACCGTGCGATTGCTGACAGCCAGATTGCCGCTCGTATCGCTGACGATGTAAACGAGGGGGTAACTGCCGGCCACATCGGCGTTCACCGTGCCCCAGACAAAGATGCTCCCCGTCCGATCCCCGGCGCACAGGTCCGTGGCGGTGGCACCGGGATCCGCGAACGGAGCGCCGAGTTCGAGCATCAGCGGATTGTCACCCAACAAGGTGAGGACTGGCGGCAGAGTATCGGCCACAATTACGGTGCGGCTGGTGGTGGCCACGGCGCCGAGTGCATTGGTGGTGCTGTAGCTTAACGGATAAGTGCCCGGCGTATTCACATCCACGGTGCCAGTCACCGACAGAGCTAGGTTCAACTGATAAACACTGGCGGGAATGGTGATCTGGCCGTAGTTGTTGGTTCCCCAGCCGATGACCGTGCCGTCGGCTTTGAGCGCAAGACTGTGATATTCGCCCGCCGCAATCGCCACCACGTTGGTCGCACTGGCGGGAACAATGGTTTGGCCGTAGTTGTTGAGTCCCCAACCGACGACCGTGCCGTCGGCTCTGATCGCCAGATTGTGAAAATAGCCCGTCGCAATCGCCACCACGTTGGTCGCACTGGCGGGAATGGTGATCTGGTCGTAGTTATTCGTTCCCCAGCCGATGACCGTGCCGCCGGCTTTTAGCGCCAGACTGTGCCAACCGCCCGCTGCAATCGCCACCACGTTGGTCGCAACAACGGGAATGGTGGTCTGGCCGTAACCGTTGTATCCCCAGCCGACGACCGAGCCGTCGGCCTTGAGCGCCAGACTGAAGGCATTGCCTGCCGAAATCGCCACCACATTGGTCGCACTGGCGGGAATGGTGGTCTGGCCGTTACCATTGTTTCCCCAGCCGACGACCGTGCCTCCAGCCTTGAGCGCGAGACTGTGGAGACCGCCCGCCGCAATCGCCACCACGTTGGTCAGCGTCTGCCCAGCCACAGCCACCAAGCCGGTTGAGGCAAATGGGTAAACATTGTTCGGCACGCCGGTGGCTTGGCCGAAGCTGTTCCATCCCCATGAGCACACCGTTACGTCGGCTTTGAGCGCGAGACTGTGATAACCGCCCGCCGCAATCGCCACCACGTTGGTCGCACTGGAGGGAATGTTGGTCTGGCCATAGTCGTTCCTTCCCCAGCCGACGACCGAGCCGTCGGCTTTGAGCGCCAGACTGTGCCGAGAGCCCGCCGCAATCGCCAGCGGGGAAGCATTGGCGGTTGTCGGGTCAACGAATGGCACATGACATTCATTGGTCATGGGATTGGGGCTGTTGAGCGTGAGGGCCGGCAACCAGAACACCTGATTCGTCCCGCGCACCACACCCAGACTGTTGCTGGCCACACACCGGTAGTGGTAGGTCATACCCGGAGTCAGTCCGGTCAACGCGGCATTGACCGCCACGTCATTCGTGTCACTGCCGACACCCTGGGGCGAAGTACTGTTTCCGTAGCCAAGGCTGGAATCCCACTCAAACCAAGCGGCGGTATCCGCTCCCATCGGATTGACCGTGCCATTGAGCGTGGCCGTGTCGTTGAGCATGCCGGACGCTGGCAGCGTGGTGACCAAAGGCGATTGAACGTCGGCGAAAACGCGACCGGCGATCACCAGCCCGCAACCGAGGCCAATCAATTTTTTCATAGGAAACGCACCCGACGTGCGGCTGGAGAGTGAAGAGAAATAAGCCCAATGTCAATCTATTTCACGCTGGTAGGGCGCGCACTCCGTGCGCGCCGTTTGGACGGTCGGACGCAACTGGCGGCGCGCACGGAGTGACGCGCCCTACCATCACCCTCGGTGGTGTCACGCTGCGCTCAAGGAACATTCACCCGTGTTTGTGGATGGTAAAATTTTCGGTGATTACTAAAATACTCCGACCATGAATATGACCATCCGATTGCTGCTGGCCACCGTCTGCCTCATCACCGTTGCAACGGCTCGGTCGGGCCAACTCGAACCCGTGGCGTTGCGCTGCGAATACCGCGTCAATCCTTTGGGCATTGACGAGGCGCAACCGCGTTTGACCTGGCGCGTGGAATCCGCCGAGCGAGGACAAAAGCAGAGCGCGTATCAAATCCTCGTCGCCAGCAGCGCCGCCGCGTTGGAGAAAAACGAAGGCGACCTTTGGGACTCGGGCAAAGTTGCCAGCCGCCAGACCGTGAATGTTGTTTACTCCGGCCGGCCGCTCGCGTCACGGCAGGAATGCTTTTGGAAAGTCCGCGTCTGGGACAAGCGCGGTCGCGCCCGTTGGAGCGAACCCGCCTGGTGGACGATGGGTTTGCTCCAGGCGGACGATTGGTCGGCAAACTACATCAGCTTCCGCGACGCGACGCCGGTTCACACCAACAACCAAACGCTGTTCCTCCCGCCCGCGCACCAATATCGCAAGGACTTTGCCGCGCCGAAAACGGTGAAGCGCGCCACGATCTATGCGACGGCGCTGGGCATCCACGAACTTTATCTGAATGGCGAGCGCGTCGGCGATGCCTTGTTCGCGCCCGGCTGGACGGATTATCACCAGCGCGCCTACTACAACACCTACGACGTTACGCGGCTGGTGAAAAATGGCGCGAACACCCTCGGCGCGTGGGTCGCCGACGGCTGGTATTCCGGCTACATCGGGTTCGGCCTGCTCACCGGCATCGGCACGGAAAAGATTGGCCGCTACACCTACGGCAAAACGCCCGCGCTCATGGCGCAACTCGAAATCGAATACACCGACGGCTCGCGCGAAACCATCGTCACCGACAAGTCGTGGAAAGTCACTGGCGACGGACCGATTCGCGAGGGCGATTTTCTGATGGGCGAATTTTACGACGCGAGGAAAGAGACGCCCGGTTGGTCGCAGGCGGGGTTCGATGCCAGTAAATGGGAGCCGGCGATTCTCGCGCCGGAGAACGGCAGCGTGCCCGCGACGTTTTACGAATGGGCCAACGGCAGCCAGCCCGGCGACAAGATCGAGATCAAGGGGCGTCCGGTTGATCTGGGCTTCCAACGTCCGCCGAAGCTCGAAGCCTTTCCCGGCGTGCCCGTGCGGGCCATTGAGGAAATCAAACCGGTAGTCATCACTTCGCCGACGAACGGCGCTTACATTTTCAACCTTGGCCAGAACTTTGCGGGCGTCATCCGGCTCAAGGTCAAGGGCCCGGCGGGCACGACGGTTCAACTGCGCTATGGCGAGATGCTCCATCCCGACGGTCGCTTGATGACGGAGAATCTGCGCAAGGCGCGGGCGACGGATCACTACGTTCTGCGTGGCGACACGAACGGCGAGACGTGGACGCCGCGCTTTACTTTTCACGGCTTTCAATATGTCGAAGTGACGGGTTTTCCCGGCCAGCCGGACAAAGACGCGATCACGGGAATTGTTTTGCACAGCGACACGCCTTTCACCAGCAACTTCGAGTGCTCGGATCCCGTGCCGAATCGTTTGTTCAAGAACGTCGTCTGGACGCAGCGCGCGAACTTCCTCGATCTGCCGACGGATTGTCCGCAACGCGACGAGCGTTTCGGCTGGACGGGTGACGCGCAGGTTTACATCCGCACCGCCACCTACAACGCCGACGTGGCCGCGTTCTACACCAAGTGGCTGCGCGAACTGATGGAATCGCAGCGGCCCAGCGGGACGTTCCCCGGCTTCGCGCCATATCCGTTTCAGCACGGCTGGGATTTCGGCACGGCGTGGTGCGACGCCGGCGTGATCTGCCCGTGGACGATCTGGCAGGCGTATGGCGACACGCGGATCATCGAGCGTTGCTGGCCTTACATGGTGCGCTTCCTCGACTGGCGCAAGCGCACGAGCAAAGATTTCCTCGGCATCAACCACGGCAATGATTGGGGCGACTGGCTTTCGTTCGGCACCAAGACGCCGCTGGAGTACGTGGACACGGCTTACTTTGCTTACTCCGCAAAGCTCATGGGAGACATGGCGCAAGCCATCGGCAAGGAAAAGGAAGCCACCGATTATCGCGAGTTGTTCCGCAATATCAAAACCGCGTTCAATAAGAAATACGTGAAGCCCGACGGCGCGCTCACGGTGGACACCCAAACGGCTTACGCCCTGGCGCTCTACATGGATTTGTTGCCCGCCGACTTGCGCGTGAAGTCGGGAAAAATCCTTGCGGACAAACTGCGGTCGGGTGAAACGGCGGACAACTCCGGTATGACCACCGGTTTCATCGGGACGCGGCCTTTGCTGCCGGTGCTGTCGGACGTGGGCGAACACGATCTGGCGGTGAAGCATTTCCAGAGTCACAAGTTTCCGTCGTGGGGATACGAAGTGGAGCAGGGGGCGACGACGATTTGGGAACGCTGGAACAGCTACACGAAGGACAAAGGCTTCGGCGATCCGGGCATGAACTCATTCTCGCATTACGCGTTTGGCGCGGTGTGCGAGTGGATGTTCTTCCGGCTTGCCGGCATTGACTCCGACGGACCGGGCTACCAGCGGATTATCATTCGCCCCTCGCCGCCCTCGCCCGGCAGCAATTCGGCGCGCGAACCGATCAACTGGGTGAAGGCGAATTACGATTCGGTGCATGGCCGCATCGTGAGCAACTGGCGGCGCACCGCCGACCGCTTCGAGTTGGAGACTACGATTCCCGCGAACACGACCGCGACCGTGTATGTGCCCGCCACCAGCGCGGAGAAAATCACCGAAGGCGACAAACCGCTGGCGAAGGCGCGCGGGGTAAAACTGCTGCGGATGGAGAATGACGCCGCCGTGCTGGCGGTGGAATCGGGCGCGTATCGTTTTGTTTCGACGGTTGGAAAAGCCAAATGAAATTCACGCTGGCCGTCCAAAGTCCGGTCTTGGTTGCGGGAATGATATTGGTGCGAACGGCAGCGACTTCTGACGCCCCAATTCCAGATCGAACACGAAGAGGGGTCGTGTAATGTTTCATTTTGAGCCTCCTCACGCTGGCTCACAAATTTGAAAGCGGCTCCGCTGATTCGATTTCGTCGCGGCGAGGTTCAGTAAACCTTCCGCAAATTCGACGGCAGAATATTCAGCTCCGTGCGATATTTTGCCACCGTGCGGCGGGCGATGACGATACCCTTTTCCTTGAGCATCTTCACCACTTCCTGGTCGGACAGCGGCTTGGCCGGGTTTTCGGCCTTGAAAATTTCGTCAATCATGTCCTTGACGCTCGTGTTGGAAACGTTGGCGCCGGAGTCGGTCTGAAGGCCGGCGGTGAAGAAATACTTCATTTCAAAAATGCCCTGCGGTGTTTGCATGTATTTGCCGGAAACCGCCCGGCTCACGGTCGTTTCGTGCACGCCCACCACCTCGGCCACCTGCACCATGATCAAGGGCTTGAGATACGCCACGCCCTTGTCCATGAACTCGCGCTGCCGTTTCACAATTTCCCTGCCGATGTTCAAAATCGTTGCCTGCCGCTGGTGCAGGCTCTTGATGAGAAATTTTCCGGCGCGAATTTTTTCCCGGATGTAATTCTTCACCTCCGCCGTGTTCTGCCCGCCCGACATCAGGTCCTTGTAAACGTTGCTGATCCGCAGGTGGGGAACATGATCGTTGTTCGTGGTGACGACAAAATCGTCACCGTCCCGGCGAACAAAAACCTCGGGCAGGATGTATTGGTCGTTGTTCGGCAGGAACGCGCGCCCCGGGCGCGGCTCGAGCCGGGCAATGGTGGCGAGCGAATCCTGCACTTCCTCCACCGAACGGCCGGTGCCGCGAGCTATTTCCGGGATGCGCCGTTTGCCCAACGCCTCCATGAAATCCCGCACGATGCGGTATTCTAGCGATTCCACTTTGCCGGCGCGTTCGAGCTGGAGCAGCAGACATTCGCGCAAGTCGCGCGCGCCGACGCCGGGTGGCTCAAATGTCTGAATGACCTGGAGCACTTCGAGAATTTTTTCGCCGGGCACGCCCGAAGTCGCGGAAATTTCCTCCACCGAGGCTTTCAAATAACCGTACTCGTCAATGTTGCCGATGATCAACTCAGCCACCGGACGCTGAATTTCCGCCAAGCCGGAATCGCGCACCTGTTCAAGCAACACTTCCGCCAGCGACGTTCCCGCCACCAGCGAATCGAACATGAACTGCCGCTTCTCCTCCTCCTCGGCGGATTGGCGCATGGGCAGGTTCGTCTGGGCAAAATGGTCGCGCCATTCCTGGTCGAGTTGCACCAACCGGTCGAACTCGACTTGAAAATCGTCCACCGGCGCATCGTGTTTCTCGGCGTCGGACGCGATGTCCGCCGGCGGTTCCGCGGGGTCGGCGGCGTCCGAGGCGGCGTCCGAATCGCGTTCCGCCGTTTCCTCCGCTTCCGTTTCCGTGCCTGGCACCTCTTCGAGCACCGGGTTTTGCTGCAATTCCTGCTCGACCAACGCTTTCAATTCCAGCGTGGGCGCTTGCAGCAAAGCCAGCGATTGCTGGAGTTGCGGCGCAAGCACCAGCGATTGCGTCAATCGCTGCGATAGATGTAAGCCGTTTGCCATTTCTGTCTGTCGGGGGGAATGATAAACGACAACGGCCAAACCTCAAGCAATAACTTGGCACGACATTGGCTAAGGGGAGACTCTTGAAACCGCAGTCCATCCGCCCCGAGCAAAATTCATTGCTCTCAATTTCCTCGCGCCCTAACGTCGCTGCGTGGCCGTCAACTTAACCATCCTCGGCAGCGGTTCCTCCGGCAACTGCGCCTACGTGGAAACCGATGAAGCCCGCATCCTTGTGGACGCCGGGTTCAGTCCGCGCCAAATCCGCTTGCGTCTCGCGAGCATTGGTCGCACGCCGGAAAAACTCTCGGCCATTTTGATCACTCACGAGCACACCGACCACATTTGCGGGCTCGTCGGCATCGCCGACAAACTACGCATCCCGATTTATTGCAACCGCGACACCAAGGAGGAAATCGAACGCAGCCTCGCGCTGAAAGCGGAATTCAATCTCTTTACCACGGGTGCGTGTTTTGAGATTGGCGACATCGCCGTCGAAACGTTCACCATCCCACATGACGCGCAAGACCCGGTGGGCTTCCTATTGCGCACTTCGGCGGGCAACATCGGATTTGCCACCGACCTTGGCCACTTCACGCGGTTGGTGGCCGAACGCGTGCGCCACGCCAACGCGCTCGTCCTCGAATCCAATCACGACGTAAAAATGCTTCAGGATTGCCCGCGCCGACCGTGGAGCTTGAAACAGCGCATCCTCGGTCGCCACGGTCACCTGTCCAACGACGCGTGCGCGAACGCCGTCGAAGACATCATGACCACCAGCCTGCGCCATTTGTATCTCGGCCACTTGAGCCGCGAATGTAACAAACCCGAACTTGCCCACCGCGTGGTCAACGACCGACTGCAAAAAATTGGCGCGGCCCACGTGCGGCTCGAACTCACGTCGCAAAGTGTCCCTTGCCCTACGCTCGCCTTGGAGCCGATTACAGAGTTGATACGCGCTTGATTCATCTTCCGTTTCGCACCAAGCATCTTCCATCATGAAAACCTTCAGGGTTCAAATTCTCTCAACGATCTTCGCCACGTGCCTCGTTGTTGCCCACGCGGCAGTCGCTGCGGACGGACCGAAAGAAACCAGTTGGCAATCGCTTTTCAACGGCCAGGACCTCGCGGGTTGGTCGCCCGTGCATGACGTCACGTTCGTGGTCACGAACGGCAACCTTCACCTCGTCAAAGGCATGGGCTGGCTGCGCACCGAGAAGCAGTTCTCTGATTTTATTTTCGAGGTCGAATGGCGCGCGCTGGTGCCTGATTACGACAGCGGCTTCTTCATCCGCGCCGGGTTGGATGGCAAGCCGTGGCCCAAAGACGGATGGCAGGTCAACCTCAAGGACAATTCGCTGGGCGGCTTGGTGAAGGGAACTAAAACGGTCGTCCCGGCTGAAACGCCCCGGATGCCGGTTGGCAAATGGGTCAAGTTTCACCTCGAAGTCCGCGGCCGGAAAATCTCTCTGGACGTGGACGGTGAGCGCGCTTGGGACTTTGGCGAATTGGACGCCGACCGCGGATACATTGGCATCCAGGCCGAAAACAAAGCCTTCGAGTTCCGCAACCTCCGCATCCAGGAATTGCCCGCCGGGAAGTAACATGCGCTGGTACACTGGTATGCCGGCTCGCAGAATCGTCAGCTTCGTCCACGCTTTCCTCGTTGCCTGCTTTCCTAAAGCAGGCTTAAATCGTTCACGAGTGATAACCAAACCGACCTCACGATTATGAAACGACGCCAATTCCTCAAGTCCGCCGCCGTGGCCGGCGCCGGAGCGCTCATTCTTCCACGACTCAAACTCTTCGGAGCGGGCACGCCGAACAGTAAATTGAACATCGCCCTCATCGGCACATGGGGGCGGGCCGCAGCCCACTTCGACGCCATCTCGAGCGAGAACGTCGTTGCCTTGTGCGACGTGAATGAGGAACACCTTGCTTTCGGCGCGAAAAGATTTCCCAACGCGAAGCAATACGTGGACTGGCGAAAATGTCTTGATCAGAAGGACGTGAATGCCGTGGTCTGTTGCACCCCGGACCATACGCACGCGTTCATCGCCAACTGGGCCATGAACCGCGGCCTGCATGTCTATTGCGAAAAACCGCTGGGCATCAGCGTGGAGGAGGTTCGCGTCGTCCGCGCCAATTATCTCAAGAACAAGCACAAGCTGGCCACCCAGATCGGCACCCAGCGTCACGAATACGAGAATTTCAATCGCGTGCGAGAACTGATTCTGGACGGGGCTATTGGCGAGTTGCAGGAAGTCTGCGCCTGGGGCAATCGCAAGCTGCCCATGCCCGGCTACCCGCCCGCCGAAGGCGAACCGCCAAAGTATCTGCACTACGACTTGTGGCTCGGACCGGCGCCGTTTCATCCCTACAATCCGGCTTACTTTGCGCTCGGGCCGGGCATGAACTGTCTGTCTTGGAACATGTATTGGGACTTCGGCACCGGCCAGGTGGGCGACATGGGCAGCCACACGATGGACCTGGCTTGGAACGCGCTCGATGCGGAATTGCCGACTTCCGTCGAAGCCAAGGGCGATCCCTTCAATCCCGAGGTAAGTCCCGTCAAACTGGAAATGCACTCTGAAGTTCCCGCGAACAAGTGGCGGCGCGCGATCCGCGTTTCCTGGTATCAAGGCGGCGCCATGCCGGACTCGCCCTCGCCGGCGGTTGATCTGGATAAGATCGGGCACGGCGCGATGTTCGAGGGCACCAAAGGCACGTTGGTGGCCGGTTTCAACAACCGCATCTTGTTGCCGAAGGAAAAGGGCGGCGACCTGACCGACTACAAACCGCGCACGCAGAAACACCTGATCCCGCCGCTGGGAAATTTTCAGAAGCAATGGATCAATGCCTGCAAGGGCAACCTCAAGACGTCCTGCGATTTCGATTACGGCGGCAAGATGATCGAGATGTTGATGCTGGGTCTGGTGGCCTACCGCGTCGGCAAGAAAATCAGCTACGATGGTGTGACCGGAAAAGTCACCGACGTTCCAGAAGCCAACGAACTGCTACGGCGCACTTACCGGCCCGGTTGGACGCTCAATGGTTAGCCGCCCCGGCGAAGTTGTGTCAATACTCGGACTGACCCCTTCATGCCGGGCAGTTTCGTCACCGTCACCGGCGCGGCAAGTCAAATTAGGAAACGGGGCGGTGGGGCGATTGACGGATTTGTCAGGCTTCTTGCTCGAAGCTCAAAACCCCCACCGGCCATGAGCGATGAAACCGCCGAGGATTCCAAACGCAACGTTCAACGCTGTTCCGATCATGTAGATGAGAGAGCCTGGAACATGACGAGGGTCGGGACCATCCTCTGAAATCTTCCAGCGCTGCACCGCCTTGAACGCAAGCCAGACCGCGATTCCTTCTGGCTTCGCGAGGATGATGCATGTCACATACACCGCTCGCTCTGTGACACCATGCCAAAAGGAAACTGTTTCATGTGCGTGTATTGGGTCCTTCGGCACTTCGGCTTTCAGTGTTTCGAGATACTTGTCTGATATGGACCAGAGCTTGCGCACGGCGGGACCGACGACAAAGTGTGCCCCTAAGCAACCAAAACCGTAGCCCAGCGCGGGCAGTAAAACTTGTTGGAAGTTCATAATCTGTTTTTCTTGCTAACGCGACAGGTGAGCGACCGCCGCCGACAGGGACGGTGCGCAGTTGACGGAGGGTTGCCGCTTGTCGGCTTCCATGCAACGAGCCTACGCCTTTGCATTTCCGGGGTCAATTGCCGCTTGTCTATTCCGCAAGACGACCACAGACGCCAGATAACCGACCACCAAACCGATCACTGCGTTGTCAGCAATCATCCTGCATCGTAAGCACCGCAACAAGTTGTGAACGGGTCAGTCCGGAGTATTTACACAAGCCCAAGTTCGTCTTGTTGGTTCGATTTCTTGTTGGTTCGATTCATTGCCCTCCACCATCCGATGCTGACAAATCCAGCAACCGCGCCTGCGGAATGTGTTCGGCGATGATCGCCCGCACCAGATTCACCCACCGCTGACAACGGTCGAGCACGATGCCGTCGGAAGTCGCGATGACTTGATCGGTGTGTGACAGAACGTGGTCCGGGCTGAAGGTCAATTCCGCCTCCATGTTCCAGCCCGCGGCAGCGGCGGTTTCGAGGATGAGCGTCTTGAGCCGACCGCTGTTGGACACGGGTTTATCCAGCCACCACCGGCAACAAGTCACGCCCCAAGCGATGGTCATCTCGCCCACCATGCGCAGCGCCGAAACCGTCTCGCTCATCTTGCGATAGCGCCGGTGAATTCCCGCGATGTCGCGACAGCAACCATCGCGACCCAAGATCACAATCCCACCCGCCAGCGCACTTTCGAGAACGGTCAGGACATTGAAGCCGTCCAACCAGAGTTCCTGACCTTGAAGTCGGGCCGGCTCGACGCGAAGTTGCTGGCGCCTTTGCGCGTCCTCTTGAGAACAAGCGTAACGGGCCACGCCATTCCGCTGGCGGCTGGTGAGGTTGTGCCGGTTGCCGACCAACTCCAAAGCCGAGCGGGCGGCGTAACCCCGGTCCAGCAACCAGCACAAATCGCCCGCCGCCGCGCGCAATGCAGGGAGTTGCTTCACGGCAAAGAGCCGGTCGTCTTTCGGCGCCAGACCGCGGTGTGTTTGTTGACGCGCCACAGGGAAATGCTGCCACATTGCCGACCAAAAATCATTCCCAGTCTCGACAAAGGCTGCCCGGACAAGTTCAATTCCCCTCGCCGATGTTTCACGTCCTGCACATTGATTCCCTCGATCTCCCGGACCTCGCGCCGTATCGGACGATGAAGCGTCCCATTGAGCATGAGGCCCAAGGCATTTTTGTGGCCGAGGGCGAAAAGGTCGTGCGGCGCCTGCTCGAAAGCCATTTCCCGGTCGCCTCGGTGTTGCTGCCGACCAAATGGCTGGCCGAATTCGAGCCATTGTTGCGGGCGCGGCGGGAAGACATTCCGGTTTACCTCGTCGAAAAAAAAGAAGTCCTCGAACAGCTCATCGGCTTCTCGATGTTCCAAGGCGTGATGGCCGTTGGAAGAATTCCCGCACCCGCTTCGCTCGACGAAGTGCTCTCTCACAGCGCCCAACCTCGTCTCTTCGTCGCCGTGGACGCGCTGACCAACGCCGAAAATCTCGGTGTGCTGGTGCGCAACTGCGTGGCGTTCGGCGTTCATGCGTTGCTGGTGGGCGAAACCTGCGCCAGCCCGTTCCTGCGCCACGCAGTGCGCAATTCGATGGGCACGATTTTCCAACTGCCGGTGGTCGAGTCTGCCAACCTCGTCCGCACCTTGGAGGAATTGCGGCGTTGCGGGGTCCACTGCGTAGCCGCGCACCCGCACGCAACGGGCAAAACGATTGCGCAGGCCGATTTCTCCAAGGATTGCTGCATCGTGGTCGGCAGCGAAGGTCATGGAATTTCCAAGACCGTGCTGGAAGCCTGTGACGAGGCGGTGGCCATTCCCATGGCGCC
>Ga0315268_10002498_pt1 | contig 20730 bp, 18 predicted proteins | sample C1_top_MG_FD_204535 | JGI IMG/M metagenome (GOLD analysis project Ga0315268, IMG submission 204535) | Sediment microbial communities from Yellowstone Lake, YNP, Wyoming, USA - C1_top | ecosystem: Environmental > Aquatic > Freshwater > Lake > Sediment | place: USA: Wyoming | collected 2017-08-01
CGTTGACGGTGAAGTACTCCGGCATGATCCACCAGGGATCGAGGTCGGTTCCGGCGGACTTGCGGGTGGAGACGGCACCGACCACGGTGATGAGCTCGTTCTTCATGGAGAAGAAGAGGTAGGTCATCATCTCGCCGGTGGGGGTATTAAATTCGGCGACGTAGAAGGTGTTGATGCCGGGAGGAATCTTTTCGTGCGCCTTGCCGGTGTTGATGAGTTCGGCGGGACCCTGGCGATACGACATGCCCTGGCGCTGACATTCCTTGACCTGCTCGTCGGCGGCCTGATGGGGATCGAGCGTGCGCCCGGAGGTGGCGTCGGTGGCGAAGATGGTCAGCACCCCCTGGTCGTAAGGCCGTTCGATCTTGAGAGCCAGCAAGGCATGGATGCCGCGGGGCTGCTCACCCAACTGACGGCGGGTGATCTTATTGCCGGAAGACAGGACCAATCCGAATCCGTAAAACGGATTCTTGTACTCACCGACGCCGAGGTAGCCGGATTCGCGGGTGATGGGTTGGCCGGCGGCCAAGGCCGGAAGCGCAAACAGGAACGCCAGAAAGAGAATGGCAGGACGACGCAGCATGAAGACTCCCGTAGAAGGTCCGAAGAACCATGGTAGCGGAAGGAGACTTCAGACGCTAGACGCCGGACGCCAGCGACGCTGAACAGCTATCAGGCGTTATTGCTTAGCGCGGCGTGACAAAAGGGATCCTTCGACTGCGGACGCGTTCGATTGACGCGTCCTCGCTCAGGATGACAAAACAAAAAACGATCCTATTTCTGGGCGGGTTCGTGGAGCTTGGCGAGGACGTCGGGATATTCGTAGACACCGCGTCCGACCTTGCGGCCGAGGCGGCCCTCTTCGACGTACTTCACCATCAGCGGGCAGGGCTTGAACTTTTCGCCCAGGGTGGAGTGCAGGTACTTGAGGATGGAGAGGCGGGTGTCGAGTCCGACCAGATCGACCATCTCGAATGGACCCATCGGGTGATTGAGTCCGAGCTTGAGGGCCTTGTCGATATCTTCGGCCGAGGCGGTGCCGGCCTCGAGCATGTAAAACGCCTCGTTGCCGATCATGGCGTTGATGCGGCTGGTGATGAAGCCGGGAGCCTCGTTGATGACGACGGTCTCCTTGCGCATGCGGCGGCCGACTTCGACGGCGGTGGCGAGGGTGTCGTCGTCGGTCCTGGCGGCGCGGATGATCTCGATAAGCTTCATCTTGTGCACGGGATTGAAGAAGTGCATGCCGACGATCTTCTGCGGGCGCTCGGTGACGGCGGCGATCTCGGTGACGGAGAGCGACGAGGTGTTGGTGGCGAGCACGGTGTTGGGGCGGCAGAAGCGGTCGAGCAGGCGGAAGATCTCTTCCTTGGATTCGAACTCCTCGGGGACGGCTTCGATGACGAGGTCGGCCTCGCGGGCGGCCTGTTCGAGGTTGGAGGCGAATTCCAGGCGGGCGAGGGCGGCGTCGGCCTCGGGCTTGGGAACCTTGCCGAGCTCGACGGCCTTCTCGAAGTTGGCGCGAATCTCGTCTTCCGCGCGGCGCAGGCTGGCTGGAAGAAGATCTTCGAGGATGGTGCGGTAGCCGCCGAGAGCGGCGACGTGCGCGATCCCGCGTCCCATGATCCCGGCTCCGATGACGGCTACGGTGCGGATCTCGGCCATTAGATGTTCTTCTCGAGTTCGTCCATCAGCTTGGTGTAGTTGGGATTGGAGTTGCGCATGTACTCGGCGAGTTTCTTCTTTTCCTCGGGCGAGATATACGCCTTGCTGACGATGATGCGACGCAAGGTTGCGGAAATGTCGTCCACGTAATTCATCATGCGGATCAGTTCACCGGTAGCGGCCATGAGTGCCCTCCGAAAATATGTCGATTGAATGCGCTGCCGGAGCGTCGCAGAGACGAGAGGTCCGGTCAGCGGTAAGACGTTTGCCGATCGATGCCGCGAGGCGGGGAACCGGCAAAGCTATTTTCGGCTGCGGGATGGGGTTTAGTAAAGGACCGGGGGAAGGATTCGGCCGCGGCGATGCGGAATCTGCATTTTGGCGCAGCGGCGAAGACGGGAAACAAGAGCTGGAACCGCTTACCTGGGATTGGCCGGGCGACCACGCTGGGAGGCGACTTCCTCGTAGACAGAGATCATGTGGCGGACGGAGGTCTCCCAGGAGAAGCGCTCGGCCTGAATCTTGCCGGCTTCCTTCATACGGTCGCGCAGCTCGGTGTCAGTGAGCGAGCGGTAGATGGCGCGGCTGATCTCGAAGATGTTTTCCGGATTGACCAGCAGCGCCGCGCTGCCCACCACCTCGGGCAAGGCCGAGGCGTTGGAGGTGACCACGGGGGTGCCGTGGGCCATGGCTTCCAGCGGCGGCAGGCCGAAGCCTTCATACAGCGACGGGAAGACGAAGACCTTGGCGGCATCGTAAAAGATGCGCAGCACTTCGATGGGGATGAAGCCGAGGAAGCGGACATCGTTCTGCATGCCGCTGCGGATGACGGCGCGGCGCAGGTCAGGATGCTTGCTGACCTCGTCGCCGATGATGATGAGCTTGAGGTCGGGAAAACGACCGTCCTTGGCAAGCTCGGACTTGAGCGCCGAAAACGATTCGATGATGCGGGCCACGTTCTTGTGCGGGCTGATGCGCCCGGCATAGAGAATGAACGGATAGTTCACCTGGTAGCGTTCGACGAGGGTCTGGCGCTCCTCCCAGGTGGTGGGGCCTTGCGCGAACTTCTCGTCGAGGGCGTTGTAGATGACCTCGATCTTCTTGCCATTGACATGGAAGAAGCGCTGGATGTCCTGCTTGGTGAAGTTGGAAACGGCGAAGAGGCGCTCGGCTTTGTGCATGACGTGACGGGTCATGTAGAAGTGCAGGATGCGTCCGATGCCGGTGCGGGTCCGGGCGCGGTACATGTAGTCCAACAGGTCGTGGACGGTCATGATGTACGGGCAGGAGACCGGAAGCGGGCGCCAGAAGGTGTGCGGGACGTGGATGAGGTCGCAGCCGATGTGCTTGACCACGCGCCGGAATTCCATGTAGATGCGGGGCGTGACCTCGCCGCTGTCGAACGGGATCTGGGTGAAGTTGGGCGGCAGCGCGCCGACTTCGGCCTGCAACTTATCGACATTGCCGAGCAGGAAGTATTCGTTGACGGTGTCGAGGCGCCCGAGGGTGCGCACGACGTTGCGCAGGTAAGTGGCAACGCCGAAATCGCTCATCCGCCGGATGTCGAGAGCAACCTTCACGGTGGCATCAGTTTACCTTGTCGCATCCGGGAAAACGAAAAGCCCCGCCCGGTAAGGCGGGGCTGAAGCGAATCGATGAACGTCGTTTTACGCGCGCACGGCGATCTCCGCCTCATGCTGCTTGCGGCGACCGGCATAGAGCGGGAAGGTCTCGCACATCTCCAGCACCTCGTGGCGGATCTTCTTCAAGGCTTCGGCGTCGGTGCGATGGTTGAGAGCGTCGGCGATCCAGTGCCCGATCTGCTTCATCTCGGCTTCCTTCATGCCACGGGTGGTCATCGCCGGAGTGCCCACGCGGATGCCGGAAGGCTTCATCGGAGGATTGGTGTCGAAGGGGATGGCGTTCTTGTTGACGGTGATGCCGGCTTCGCCGAGCGCCTTTTCGGCTTCGCTGCCGAGCATCCCCTTGCTGAAGACATCGACCAGCATGAGGTGGGTGTCAGTGCCGCCGGAGATGATGCGATAGCCTTCGTCGGCCAGCGACTTGGCCAGCACCTTGGCGTTGGAAACCACCTGGCGAGCGTAATCCTTGAACTCGGGCCGCATGGCCTCGCTGAAGCAGACGGCCTTGGCGGCCATGATGTGGACGAGCGGCCCGCCCTGGCATCCGGGGAAGACCGACTTGTCGATGGCCGGGCCTAGATCGGCTTTTGCCAATATCATCCCCGAGCGCGGACCGCGCAGCGTCTTGTGGGTGGTGGTGGTGACGACGTGGGCGTGCGGCACCGGCGAAGGATGCGCGCCGCCGGCGACCAGCCCGGCGAAGTGCGCCATGTCGACCAGGTAAAGCGCTCCGACCTTGTCGGCGATCTGGCGCATGCGGACGAAATCGATGATGCGGGGATAGGCCGAGCCGCCGCCGATGATCATCTTGGGATGCTCGGCCTCGGCGATCTTTTCCATCTCGTCGTAGTCGAGGGTCTCAGTGTCCTTGGAGACGCCGTAGCTGACGACCTTGTAGGTCTTGCCCGAGAAGCTGAGCTTGTGTCCGTGGGTAAGATGGCCGCCCATGGCGAGGTTCAGGCCCATGATGGTGTCGCCGGGCTGGATGATGGCAGCGTAGGCGGCCATGTTGGCCGACGAACCCGAATGCGGCTGCACGTTGGCGAATTCTGCGCCGAAGAGCTGCTTGGCGCGGTCGCGGGCGAGGTTCTCGACGACGTCGGTGAATTCGCATCCACCGTAGTAGCGCTTGGCGGGATAGCCTTCGGCATACTTGTTGGTAAAGACCGAGCCAGCGGCCTCGAGCACGGCTTCGCTGACGAAATTCTCGGAGGCGATCAGTTCCAGACCTTCGTGCTGACGGCTTTCTTCGTTGGCGATCGCGCGCGCGACCTCCGGATCCACGTCGCTGAGTTTGCGCGACATCCAGTCATTGGCAGCCATAAGACTCCTTAATTATCAAAGCGGCAGACCTTCAAGATTACGCCGCAACCCGGATTCAGCCAAGGGCAGGATCAGGACCGATCACGGCTTGTGGCGGCTTGCCCAGACGGCGGCGGCACCGGCCAGCGTGCGGGCGTCGGAGATGAGGAGGTCGTTCTTCCGGATGTAGGCGGAAAAGAGCTGGGGGTAGCCCTTCAGACTCGGCTTGGACTCGGGCAGGACGACGTAGGTACCGACGGTGAAGGTGAGTTCCATCTGCCAGCCGTCGCGGGTCTGCGCCCGCGCCAGCACGCAAAGCGGGAAGCTTTTTCCCTTCTCGTCGGGGGTGCCGCTGCGCTCGCCACAATCATTGGATTCGTAAGAGATCTCGGCGTTGGCGCCGGCGGTCTCGGCGAACCAGCGCTCAAAGGGGATGGCCGGCATGCCGTGTTCAATGATGGAAACCCTGGTTTGCTTGAGGCGGGTGATGGCCGAAGGATTGGGATCGAGCTGGGCGAAGAGGCCCAGGGACAAGGCCGCGGCGAGAAAAACGAACTTCGTGAAACGCCCCAGCATGCGATTGCCTCCTCCTGGGAGCCGTCTATTTGTCCATCGCCTTGATCTTGTCGACGCGCCGGGCGTGGCGGTCTCCGGCGAATGGCGTCTTGAGCCAGATATCGACGATCTTCAGGGCCCTGGGTTCGTCGAGGATGCGCGCGCCAAGAGCAAGGACGTTGAGGTCGTTGTGCTCGCGCGACATCTGCGCTTCATAGGTGCTATTGATGTTCGCCGAACGGACACCGTGAACCTTGTTGGCGGAGATGGCCATGCCGATCCCGCTGCCGCAAACAAGGATGCCGCGGTCGGCCTTCTGCTGGGCGACGTCTTCGCCGACCTTCTTGGCAAAGTCCGGATAGTCGACGGAGTCACCCGAATTGGTGCCTTCGTCCTGCACCTCGAATCCCTGCTCGACGAGGTAGTCCTTGATACGGTTCTTGAGTTCATAGCCGGCGTGGTCGGCGCCCATTGCGATTCGCATGGGCAGATTGTAGCAACCGATGTTGAAATTGCCAGATGTTGCTTAGGGCTTCACGAGTTTAACGCGATAGCCGGGCGGTGGCTCGAACAGAGATGGGGCAGGGTTGGAGCGATTTATCTCTGTTAGTTCGATGTCCGTGGTGCCTGTTCGAGGGTCTTCCATGATCGAACGAACTATGACGTCCCCAAGCTCGGGTGATCTCCAAGACTCATGTACTCGTTTCAGTTCGTGCTCGTTTCCTTCTGTTCCCGCCGGAATGACCGTGAAGGTCCGTAGCCCTGTCGCTTCCACACCGTTGATATTAGCTGGACCGAGCTGCTCTCCGGTCATGTTCGGATTCCGTTTTTGCGCGATAGCCTGCGCACGCTGGGCGGGCGTTAGGTCTGAGCCCGGCACATGGTCTACCATCTGCACCGGATTCGATATGGGCGTAACAAATACTTCTTTCTCAATCCGTGGGCCTTCTGTCCATGAAAGCTGCTGACGAGCAATCGGGTCGGCGACGTTGATGATGCGGATTTCACCGCCTTCAGGCGAGCGCTGAATCTGTTCGTCACGCGTGCGACCTTGATCATCACGCCACAGGAGAAAGACTAGAACTTTTGTACCGGCGGGGCGCTTCGTGGTGACTGTGCGCCGCGCAGAGTACGGATGGCCGGTGATGAAGGTGGATGACTGTGTGTCGTTCTGCGCCTGCCCGTAGCATGTCACAAGCAAAACGAGAGCGGTCGCGAATCCTGCAATCCTATTCAGATTCGAGTTCATCGTTCCGCTCCCTGAGACTGCAGGTAGGAGGTTCTCCTTACCTTAAGCAAAAAAGCTCAAATAATCATTGCACTGTAAATATGCCGACAACTCTACGCCTCAACAGGTTCGAACTCCAGAATCATGCGATACGCGTCCGAACCGCCTTTACCTGGAAGCCCGGGTAGCGGATAATCTCGCACGGCAACCTTTTGTCGAATCCAGTGTTAAGCGTGAAACCAGCCGCAATCGAGGCAAACCCATGGCAAGCCAGGCCGAAAGTCCTTCTGCTGCTCCGCAATTGAAGTTCATCACCTTCGACACCACGACGGCGGTGGCGCATCTGACGCTGAACCACGCGCCCTACAATCTTTTGACGGTCGCGATGATGACCGAGCTCGCCGAGTGCATCGAGAGCCTCAACGGCCGCAGCGACGTGAAGTGCATCCTGCTGGACTCGTCGCAGAAGGTGTTCTCGCTGGGCATCTCGCGCGAAGATAGCAAGCCGGACCGCGTCTTCCAGACGCTGGAGGCGTTCAACCGTGTGTTCCTGGCGATCAGCGATATCAGCAAGCCGATGGTGATCGTGGTGAACGGGCAGGCGGTGGGAGCGGGTTCGGAGCTCATCGCATTCGGCGACATGATCATCGCCACGCCGAACGCCAAGTTCGCGCAGCCGGAAGTGAAGCTGGGAGTCTTCCCTCCCTTCGCTTCGGTGATGCTGCCGCAACTGATCGGCCCGAAGAAGACCTACGAGCTGATCCTGACCGGGCAGCCGCTGAGCGCCGAAGACGCTGCGCATCTCGGGCTGGTGAACAAGGTGGTTCCGGAAGCCGAGCTGGCAGCGGCGGTGAAAGACATCCTCACGCGCATCATCGAGTTCTCAGGGCCGGTGCTGGAGATGACCAAGAAGGTCATCCAGGGAACGATGGGACTGCCGCTCGACCAGGCGATCAAGCGTTCGCAAGACATTTATCTGAATCAATTGATGTCGCTGGAAGACGCGCAGGAAGGCGTGCGCGCGGTTCTCGAAAACCGCAAGCCGGTGTGGAAGAACAAGTAAGAAGTTAGTTTCCGAAAAGAATAGAGGCGGGAGTTTGGGCGCGGAAGTCGCGCTCGAGCTTCCGCCTTAGTTTGTGCAAAATCCGCAGGGAGGAAGGCGCGGAATCAGCCCCAAAGATCAGGCTTCGAGGCCTTCGGAGGTGGCGAGTTCGATGGGATCTTGGCGGCTGGTAAACGCCTTGTGGACGAAGCGAGAGATGGTCCAGCCATCGATGTATTTGAATGGGGTCTCGCCCAGGGTGTAATGGCCGCAGGGCAGGCAGACGATGCGGGTATCCGTCTTGCGGGCGCGGAACTCGGCAGCGATCAACTCGCTGTAGTGCGGCAGGAAAGTCTGATCGTACAGGGTGTAGATCATCAGGCTCCTCTTGGACCAGCGCTGGAATTTATCGAAATAGACCATGGGGCTGATGGCGAGGAGGGCTTCGCGGAGGCGGTCCTGGTCCATGATCTCTTCGATGCCGGCGCGGATGTGGCGGGTGGAATCGCCCGTCCAGACGACGTCTCCGAAGTAGGTGGAGGCGTGATTGAAGATGTTGACCTTGATGCGCGGGTCGTGGGCGCTGGCGATGAAGGCGTAGCAGGAGCCGAGGCTGGTGCCGAGGACTCCGAGCTCGGTGTAGCCCTGCTGTTCCAACCAGTCGAGACAACAACGAATGTCGATGATGCCCTGGCGGGCGGCCGCGATGGTGCGTCCCAAATTGGCCGAGACCGCGTAGTCGGCGCGGGTGATCTCGCCGGGCATGCGGATGTCGTGGAAGGGCATGGAGAGCCGCAGCATGGCGACGCCCATGCGGTTGAACACCCCGGCAAAGGCATTGTGGCTGATGGCGTCGGAGTTCCACTGCGGCAGGACGACGATGGCGCGCTTGCCCCGTGCGGGAAACCAGCGGGCGTTGGCCTGATCGTTCTCCGGATACAGGGTCTTTACCGGCGAGGTGAAGCGGAGGAAAGTGCCGGTCTGGCCAGCATATTTCAGATCGTCGATCTTAGGGTCGGCCGTGCTGCCGGTGCCGTAGACGCGGATGGGGCGCTCTTCGAGACGGAAATCCGTAGGCGTTTCGTAGCCGTAGAAGTCGTCGCTGTGGTCGACGATGCGGCGATTGGCCGCGATGAACTGTTCCTCAATCTCGTGGGGCGAGGTCGTGGGCGAGATGGGCTCGACGACGGGCCAGCCCTTCATCCATTCCAGTCCCCATTCGAAGGGGCGCACGATGCGATTGGTATCGCGCGTGGTGAGACGATGCTCCCAGGCATTCATCCAGCGACTGTAACGAGCCTTGATCATGATCGGATAATCCACTTTATCAAAGTTTGGGCGATGTTTTGAGGCCGGAGCGTTGAAAGGCAACATTCCGCAGTCAGCGGATAGCATTCAGCATTTAGCAGTCAGCATTCAGTAGACGATCGTCGCCGCGAGTCGCAGGAAGACCCACTTCATACAACTGAATGCTGATTGCTGACTGAAACTGCTGGTCTCGGCTACTCCGTGTAGATGCGGGGAACGCGCGGCGAGAGTCCGCAGAGGATCTCGTAGACGACGGTCTGGGCGAAGCGGGCATGTTCGGTGGCGAGGATCTGGTTCTTGCCCTGTTCGCCGATGAGCACCACTTCATCGCCGATCTCCGCGCCGGCAATGGCGGTGAGATCGACAGTAGTGAGGTCCATGGAGATATTGCCGACGATGGGCGTGTATTCGCCGCGGACGAGGACGCGGCCGGCGGAAGAAAGATGGCGGGTAAAGCCGTCACCGTAGCCGACGGGAATGACGCCGATGCGGGTCGCGCGGGGCGCGGTCCAGGCGCCGTTGTAGCCGACGCGAGTGCCGGGTGCGATGTCGCGCGTGGCGATGATGCGCGTCTTCCAGGCGAGCACCGGCTTCAAGCCCAGCGGCTTGACCTCTCCGTTGCCGGAGAACGGCAATTCGTAGCCGTAAAGGGCGACGCCGGGACGCGTCATGTTATTCCAGGTTTCCGGGCGCGCGAGAGTGGCGGCGGTGTTGGCGAGATGGCGATAGGTGGGCGAGAATCCCGCGGCTTCGATGCGGGCGAGGATCTGGCGGAAACGCGCGATCTGCTCGGTGGCGTCGGCGGCGTCGAGCACCTCGGCGGAGGCCAGGTGGCTGAAGACGCCCTGGAGGACGATGTAGGGCGAGCGCGCGAGGCGCTCGAGAAACCGTGGCAGCTCCGACTCGTCGAGTCCGAGCCGCGACAAGCCGGTATCGACCTTGAGATGCACGGGAACACTTTTTGCCGGGCGGCCGAGAGCTTCGGCAGCCGACTCGAGCGCATCTAGGTGTTCGAAGGAGGCGACGGCCGGGGTGAGATCGTGGCGCAAAACCTCTTCTTCTTCGCCGCGCCAGAATCCGGTCATGACCAGCACGGGGGTCTTGACCTGGCCTTCGCGGACGGCGACGCCTTCCTCGGTGGAAGTGACGCCGAGCCAGGGTGCGCCGGCGGCTTCGAGCGCCTGCGAACAACGCACCACGCCGTGGCCGTAGGCGTCGCATTTTACGACCGAGCAGAGCGTGACCTGGGGAGCGGTGAGTTCGCGCACGGTGTGGAAGTTGTGCTGCAGCCGTGAAAGCGAGACCTCGGCCCAGTTGGGCCGAGTGTGCATCGAGAATTTCTGTTGCGTGGAAGACAAGCGTTGGTCCCTGCTTCGATTATAAGGTCGGACGCGCCGACACGGCGGAGCGTTCCCGTATCATCCACCGCCGGCGCGCCTGGACCAAGACACAGAAGGCCAGGACCTCCAAGCTGAGGGTGGACATCATCGAGACCAAGGTCAAGACGGCGGCCTCCCGGCCCAAAGGCGGACGGTGTCCGTAGTAGAGATACGTCTGCCTTACGGCGATTGGAAGAGAAAGCACGGCTAAGAGCGTCCAGAAAGCGACCTTCTGCACCGAGGAATAGGTGGCGTCCACCTGGCGCTTGGGCCTGGTGCGCATGTACCAGAGAGCAACCACCGCCGCCACCAAGAACAGCCCCAGCGCGCTGCTGCCCCATTGCAACCACTTAAAGATCTGGTGCGATCCAGCACCGGGAATCTCGAGGTAGGTGCGCTCCCAACTAAGGTGTTCGCTGACGACGGAGTTTTCGTGGGTGAACGAATCCCACGCCAGGTGGGTGGCGATGCCGATGGAGATCGAGAGCGCGAGGAGGGCGATGCGCTTCCAACCGCGGAAGCGGAACGGACCGGGCGCGACCCTCGCCTGAATGCCGCTGGGCAGGATCTCGAGCACGGGAGTCTTGATGATGGCATGGAAGAGCCAGAGAACCGCGAAGGCTCCCGGCCAGGCGTACAGAAGTACGTCGGGAAACGTATGCAGCGCGCGGGTGTGCGGGCCGAAGGTGAAGAAGTATTCGAGATCGGGCGCGATGCTGCCAACCACACACGCCGAAAAGACGAGGTTCCAGCGATTCCGCAGAGGAAGGACGGCGGCGATGTGGGCTGGAGTAAAGGGCATCCAATCGATTATGAGGCATGCGCGCGAAAATCGGAGCGCAAGATTGCTGGGAAGGTAACAGCAGATTCCTCGGCCGCAACGCTCGCTCAGGATGACAAATGAAAATGCTGAGTGCTGACGATGGATTGCCGACGCCTATTCTCTCAGCCACTCGGCGCGATCGAGGGTCTCAAAGCGGGTCGAGGATTTCAGGAAGGCCAGCTGGATGGTGTCCGTGGGGCCGTTACGCTGCTTGGCGATGATGAGCTTGGCCTTGCCCTGGACATCGGGGTCATCGTGGATGTAGTAGTCGGGCCGATAGAGGAACATGACGACGTCGGCGTCCTGCTCGATCGAACCCGATTCGCGCAGATCGCTGAGCTTGGGCTCGGAATCTTTTCCGCCGCGCGTCTCGGGAGCGCGACTCAACTGCGAAAGGGCGACGACGGGCACGCGGAGTTCCTTGGCGATGGCCTTGAGTCCGCGCGAGATGGCCGACACTTCCTGGGTGCGGTTCTCATAGCGCTTGCCGCCCGGCGCCGAAGCCGACATCAACTGCAGGTAATCGACGACGACCATGTCGAGGCCGACGGTCTGCTTCATGCGGCGCGCCTTGGAGCGCAACTCGGTCAACGAAACGCCCGGGGTGTCGTCAATGTAGATGGGCGCTGCGAGCAGCTTTTCGAGGGCGTCGCGGAGCTTGGCGATATCTTCCTTGCCGAGGAAGCCGGTGCGCATCTTGTGTGAATCGACGCGCGCCTGCGAACAGAGCATGCGGTTGAGCAGGGCTTCGCGCGACATTTCCAGGGAGAAGACGGCGACCTTCTTCTGGCCATCGACGGCGGCGTTCTCGGCGATATTGATGGCGAAGGCGGTCTTGCCCATCGAGGGGCGGGCCGCGATGATCAGCAAGTCGCTCGGCTGGAAGCCGCTGGTCAGCTCGTCGAGGTCCGAATAGTAAGTCTCGAGACCGGTGATCTTGCGGCCACGCGAGTAGAGCTTTTCGATGTCGCCGCCAAAGGATTCCTTGGCAATCTCGGCGACGGTCATCAACTGCTGCCCGCTGCGTTCGTCGGAGATGGCGAAGATGGCGGCTTCGGCGGCGTCGAGGATGTCGGGCGCGGTGTCAGAGGCTTCGACGGCCTGCGAGATCACTCCGCTGGCGGCGTGGATGAGGTTGCGCAGGGTCGACTTGTCGCGCACGATGCGGATGTAGTGCTCGATGGAGGCGCGCCGCGGGACACCATCGGTGAGCGAAGAGAGATACGCGACTCCGCCGACGGATTCGAGCTCCTTGTTGCGGCCAAGCTCCTCGGCCAGGGTCAGGGTATCGATGGGACGGCCGACGTCGGAGAGATCGTTGATGCGCTGGAAGATGCGGCGATGGGCATCGAGATAGAAGTGCTCGGCTCGAAGATCGGAGAGCGCCTCGTTGGCAAGATCGTTCTCAAGGATGATGGCGCCCAGGATCGCCTTTTCAGCGTCGGGAGAGGCGGGCAGTCCGCGGTCGAGAGAGTAGTCGGTCGTTGCCATTGAGGAACCGCGGAGGCATTCGCCAGAGGTTGCGGTACTCAAATATTAGCGAGGAGAGGAAGCGTGAAAAACAGAAAAGCGACTTTGTCTGTTGAAAGCCGTTGGATAACGCAAAATAGCTTTGGATATGTAGGTCGAAACTCACTTGAACAGGACGAGCTTTAGCACAACAACAGAAACTATTGCGAGCACCCAGAACAAGAGTTTGGATGCAATTGCCTCATCCCCAATCCACGAAGCTGAAAATATGCCTAGAAGTTTCACTGATACTTCCGCAATCCGCGACTTTGAATTCCTACGTTGCATGATTCTGGTTGCAGTGTTTCAGCAAGGAGTTGTGATTGTAAGAGGTAAAGATGATTGCGGCTGTTGAAATTTGTGGAGAAATCAGGTTCGCATTAGAAAAGCAGGTAAAACTGCGGATTGACTCGATTGGTCTTCTATTGAGGCGCTAACCTCGAAGCCCTAAGCGCTAAAAAGAATAAGCCCGGACTGCGCCAGCCGCGCAATCCGGGCTCGTTAGCAACGTATCTTGCTTCCGCCAGGGTAGCCTTTTTGCTATGCCGCTGCTGCTCTTGCGAGCCGCATGGCATAACGGAAGGTGACCCCGTAGCGCTGTGTAGTCGCTCCCGCCGCCGTATTGCGGAAACCTGGGAGTCATCGCGCCAGCCACTTTCGGGGGACGCGCCTGATCGTGACTTTCGCCACTATCCGACCCGCTCTCTCCACCGTGGTCCGACCACAGCCTGCCGCGTTGCGCGAGGGATGATGAACGATACGCTCATCGGAACTGGCTTCTGTTCCAGTTCCACCCGGCAAGGCTCGCACCCCGCCTGGCACCCTGCGCCCGGAACCGAGGTCGAGTCACCTCGACCTCCGCTCGACCCGCGAGAATCGCTCCTCGCGGACCGGTAGGCCGCAGCGCGCGGACTCCCCTTCCGAACAGCGTCGTAGCGGCGCACTGTGAGAGCCGCTTGGCTGCATCGTGAAGGTCCTTTCGAACCCTCACCGACAGCTCACGCGACCCTTGTTGCCATAGTGCGCGGCGACGAGTCTTGCGGGGCCCGCCTGAGACCGGCGGCCGAAGCCACCTGCGTCCTGCGTGTCCAGCAAACTAGCACCGGGCCTGGACGATCCAGCTCTCGCCGATTCGTCTCTATACAGGTCCACCTGATTCGCATCAAGCGACCTTGTTGCCAAGTTCACTCAATTCGCATTGGGCGACCTTGGTGCCCGATGCCTGGATGCGGCCGGCTGCGGAATCCTCGCGCCAATCCTGCCATCCAGCCCAGCGCCGTCCCCCTAGATCCGCTTCGCGAAGCCGCATTGCTGCGGCATCACGCTCCGTCTCTTTCGGTTCCTTGCACCAGGTTTCCAACGGCTTGCGCCACTGGAAGCTGCATCGCCTTCGCTTCGCCGTTATCGGGAAGCACTACGCTTCGGGAAGTTCAACCGTTGCGTTGCAGCGAGCATGCAATAGGCGGAAGGAGGGGGCAACGGGGATTTGGGTCGGCAGTTGTGAATAGGCTGTTGAAATCGGAGAAAGCTGTGGATTGCGTTGGAAAAGGCGGAAAGAAATCAATGCGGAACGCAGAACGTAGAATGCGGAACGAAAAGCGAACCCACCAGAAACAAGGAGAAAACGCAGGAAGAAAATGCGGAAGATTGGGATTCCTAGGATTTCAGTTCCGCATTCCGAATTCTACGTTCGGCGTTCAAGGGGTCGGCGGTTCGACGCGGTCGTGGAATTTCTGGAAGAGTTTTTGTGCGGCGTCGACGAGGTTGTCCTGCGACTTGTTCTTGCGGGCGGCGGAGCGCGGCTGTTCGGTGGCGGTCCAGAGCGGCGTCCGGGTGTGATTGTCGATGACGACCATCTTGATGTAGGTGACGTTAAAGCTGCGGCTGGTGTTGGCCGTCTTCTCGTGCTTGTCGTTGATCTCCCCGGAAGAGGAATTGCTGGAAATGGCAAAGCCCTTATCGGGATCTTCCGGCGCGGTGACCTCGACGACGAGATCGGCCTTCTCGGGCGCAAAGACGACCATGTATTTCGCCCAGCCATCGAAGCCGTTGGAGATCACGTTGAAAGGAATATCGTTGCCGCCGGGAAGCTTCTTGAGGAACACGGTCCGGGCGGCGTTGAGGCGCCCGGTGGTGGAGATGACCGGCTTGGGCGCGGTGCTCTGCGCGGTCGGTGGCGGAGCAACCGTCTCCGGCTTGGTTCCGGGCTCAGCGTTTTGCGCCGCCACGGCTGTGGCAACCAAGACGATCGATGCGAGAAGGGTTCGGCTAAGTTTCATCGGGCCTTCAGGTTGCGAACCAAGCGCAGGATGACCATGACGGTAGCGAAGAAGATGACGAGAGTGAGAATCTCGGACAGTCCTATATTCATAGCTCGCCCCTTGTGAGGCTGAGTCTAACAAAAAGGCACGGCTTTCGCCGTGCCTTCGAACTCCTAGTACCTAGCGCCTAGTCCCTTACGCCATCCATGAACGCCCGCAGTTTGCGCGAACGCGAGGGGTGACGCAGCTTGCGGAGGGCCTTGGCTTCGATCTGGCGGATACGCTCGCGAGTGACGGCGAATGACTGGCCGACTTCTTCGAGCGTATGTTCCGAGCCATCTTCGAGGCCGAAGCGCATCTTGATGACCTTCTCTTCGCGCGGGGTCAGGGTGCGCAGGACCTGCGCCGTCTGATCCTTGAGGTTGACGTTGATGACGGCATCCGCGGGCGAGACGATAGCGCGGTCTTCGATGAAGTCGCCGAGATGCGAATCCTCTTCCTCGCCGATCGGAGTTTCCAGGGAGATGGGTTCCTGGGCGATCTTGAGGACCTTGCGGACCTTGGCCACCGGGATGTCCATGCGCTTGGCGATCTCTTCCGAGGTAGGTTCGCGTCCGAGTTCCTGCACCAGCTGCCGCGAGGTGCGGATCAGCTTGTTGATGGTTTCGATCATGTGCACAGGGATACGGATGGTGCGAGCCTGGTCGGCGATAGCGCGGGTGATGGCCTGACGGATCCACCACGTCGCGTAGGTCGAGAACTTGTAGCCGCGGCGATACTCGAACTTGTCGACGGCCTTCATCAGGCCGATGTTGCCTTCCTGGATGAGGTCGAGGAACTGCAGTCCGCGGTTGGTGTATTTCTTGGCGATGGAGACGACCAGCCGAAGGTTGGCTTCGATGAGCTCCTTCTTGGCCTGCTCGGCATCCATGTCGCCCTGGATGATCTCGCGCTGGGTGCGCTTGAGGTCGGCGAAGCTTGCGCCCGCCTCCTGCTCGATCCTCTCCATGTCGCCGCGGATGTTGCGGATCTGCTTGCGCAGCTCCTTGCGCGTCTCTTCGTTCTTGGTCTGGTCGGCGCGCAGCTCCTGGTTGTGAGCCTGGCGGTCGAGGCTGCGCATGGAATCCACCGTCTTGTGCAGACGGTCGATGAGGCGCTTGCGCTCGGGATTGGTGAAGCCCAGCTTGCGGATGAGCAGCGACACGCGAACCCGCTCGCGTCCGAGCGCCCAACGGCACTTGCGGTACTCGCGGATCTTCTTCTTGTCCTTGCCGGGCGAGCCGATCTCGGAAAGCTTGGTGTCGAGCTGCTGAGCCTTCTTGTAGTGCTTGGAGAGCTCGTCGACGCGTCCGGTGATGTCCTTGAAACGATTCTGGAGCACCTCTTCGGTGATCTCCTCCTCGTCGAACACCACGATCTCCTTGATGGAGCGCACGCCACGCTTGAGGTCGTCGCCGATGGCGATGACTTCGCGGATGACGATGGGAGAACGCGAGATGGCTTTGAGCACGCGCAGTTGGCCGCGCTCGATGCGCTTGGCGATCTCAACTTCGCCTTCGCGCGTCAGCAGCGGGACCGTGCCCATCTCGCGGAGATACATGCGGACCGGATCGTTGGTCTTTTCCAACGCGCCCGGGGTCAGGTCAAGCTCAACGTCTTCGCTGTCTTCGCCGGCTTCCGCGCCGGGTTCGAACTTCTTTTCGGAAGGCAGTTTGCCTTCGTCGAGCACGTTGATGCCGTGCCCGCCGATGGCGTCGAGCAGATCGTCGAGCATGTCCGGCGATTGAATGTCGTTGGGAAGAAGGTCGTTCACCTCGCCGTACGTGAGGTAGCCCTTTTCCTTGCCGGTGTCGATCAACTTTTGGATGTCGTCAAATTTTTCGTCTAGAGCCAAACCGATTCCCTTTTCGGCGCCAAAGAAAGGCAGCCACCAATAATTTCGTTCGCCCGAGGGCGCACTCGTCGGAAATAGACCGGCAATGGCCGGAACACACTGCGGCGGGACCGGTAAGCAAGTTACCGACACAGGCAGAGACTTTTTAATTTTATCAGACTGGAGGACTCGCCCGCCCAACAATCGTCGGCTCTCGCCTGTGTCACCGCGCCCTAAGACTTAGACGCCAGGAAGCGGAAGAAGGATTCGCGAGGTTGCCAAGTTCCGGACTAAGTTGTTGGTTATGCAATTGCTTACGGGCGAGAATCCGGAGCGAGCCGACTAGATTTCCTGGGTCACAAGCCGCAACTGGCGGTCGATTTCGAGCTTTTCCTGGAGCAACTGCTTGAGCTCGTCGTTGGCCTTGCGACGCTCGGCCTCGGCGATACGGGTCTTGAGGTCGCGCTGGCGTTGTTCGAGGTGGCGCCGCCGCAAGGCCTCGATCGAACTATGGAGCAGTTCGGCGGTGATGACCTCGTGCTCGTTCATCAGCACGGTGGCAAGCAGGTTCCGTTGCTCTTCGGTCAGCGGCAGCGACATCGGGTCCATGCCTTCGGCGGCGACCTTCAACAATTCATCGAGCAGGGCCTCGGTGGCGAGTCCGCGATGGAGATGCTCATTGACGAGCGTGAAGTGGGCCTGCTCGGAGGGCGAGTAAGTGTGGTGCTCGTGATTCTCGTCCTCGTAGGCGACGTTGTACTGCTCGCCGCTGGTGAGGGCGCGGATGAGGACGCGCTCGGCATCCATCAGCGGAGACTGCTTGGGTGCCGACACGGTCGCTCCGCTGCGCGAGGACGCGACGTGCTTCAACTCCTGGCGCAGGACGGCGGAATCGATCTGCAGCTTCTGCGCGATGTCCGAGGCCAGCTCGTCACGGACGATACGCGAGGGCACGCGCTGGATATGCGGCATCAGGTAGTTGACGGCCTTGACCTTGCCCTCGGGAGTGCGCACGGCGAACTGCGAACGCGCGCGCTCGATGAGGTAATCGAAATAACGTTGCGAGCCCTTCAAGGCCGCTGCGTAAGCGTCGACGCCCTTCTTGCGGATGAAGAGATCGGGATCGAAACCCTGCTCGAGGGTGAGCACTCGGATATCGAAATCTTCGGCGACCAGCAGGGCAAGGGATTTCTCGGCGGCGTTGACCCCGGCGGTGTCAGGATCGAAATTGACGACGATCTTGCGGGTGTAGCGCGCCAGCAGCTTGACCTGTATCTCGGTGAAAGCCGTGCCGGAGCTGGCGATGACGTTGTGGAAGCCGGCGTTATAAACGGAGATACAGTCCATCTGGCCTTCGACGAGGATGACGTAATCGAGCTGGCGGATGGCGTCCTTGGCCATGTGTAGATTGAAGAGCACGCGCGACTTCTGGTAGATCGGCGTCTCCGGCGAATTCAGATATTTCGGTCCGGCCTTTTCGTCGGTCGAGAGAGTGCGGCCGGTGAAGGCGATGACCTTGCCCTGGTCGCTGCAGATGGGGAACATCACGCGATTGCGGAACTTCGAGTAGAGGGCGACCGGCGCCGACTTCGACTGCGCAGCGGCGTTGGCCTCTGCGGCTGGTCCGCCCTGCGGACGGGTGCGGTCGGCCTCGCGATCCTTCCAGGAGAACAATCCGGACTCGCGCAGGAACTCATCCTCGGCGGCGCCCTTGAGAAAATCGCGCAGCAGGAATCCGCTGTCCGGGGCGAAGCCGATGCGGAACTTTTCGATGGCCTCGGCGTTCAGGCCGCGCCCGGCGAGATATTCGCGCGCCTGCGCGCCCTCGGGTCGACGCAACTGCTCCTGGAAAAACGCCGTCGCCTTTTCGTGCAGATCGACCAAGACGTGGCGGGTCTTGGCTTCGCGCGCTTCCTGCGGCGACGAGAAAGTCACCTTGGGCATGGCGACACCGATCTTCTGGGCGACCAGGCGAACCGACTCGGGGAAGGTGATGTTCTCGATCTTCTGCACGAAGCTGAAGACGTCGCCGGAGACTCCGCAGCCGAAGCAGTGATAGAACTGCCGGGTGGCGTGGACGGAGAAGGACGGGGATTTCTCGTTGTGGAAGGGACAGAGCCCGGAATAATTCTGCGCCCCGGCTTTTTTCAGCTTCACGTACTCGCCGATCACGCGGACGATGTCCGCCTGCTGCTTGAGGGAGTACGCGAAATCGCCAGGGTTCGCCATGCTGCTAGTTTGCAGTATAGGTCATGGGGTTACATCCACGGAGTTGCCGACGGGGTGAGCAGAACTGTGGAAAATCCTGTGAATATCAGGGTTTCGCCCGGTGGGGGTGTGGAAAAGAAGGGACATCTTTGAAAGCTTTCGCCGCCGAGGACTGCGCCTTCGGCAGAGAGGAGGGCGCTGCGCGCCGGTATTTAGTCCCAGCGCTTACGCGCTGGGCTCTGGCTCCGCGTCGCAAGAACCGCGACGCTGCGCTACCTTCGCACGGCTCAGGAAACACGCAGGCATAATCCGCATTTCTGCGTTCTGAATTCCACGTTCACAGTTCCGCATGTTCTGCGATCCATCCGTTGGCCGCGCCGTCTTCGATGATCTTCTCGACGACCGGCCAAACTTTTGGCAAGTAGAGTTTCACGGGCTCCATGCGCTTCATCACTTTTTCGCGGGTGACGTGGTGGATCTTCCAGGTGCCGCCTTCGGTGTTGGCATTGTGAAGGCAGGGCTGGAGACGGTCGAGGGCGTTGGCGTATTGGGCGTCGGCGGTTTCGACCTTTTCGAATTCCTCCCACAGAGCGCGCAATTCGCGGCCCTGCTCGGCGGGCAGCAGGCCAAAGATGCGTTCGGCGGCGCGGCGTTCGCGTTCGGACTTGTCGAGGTTGCCGGCCACGTCGTAGGCGAAGGTGTCGCCGGCATCGATCTCGACGACGTCGTGGACCAGCACCATGCGCAGGACGCGCGCGACATCGACCGGGCCCTGGGCGTACTCCGAGAGCAGGCTGGCCATGATGGCCAGGTGCCAGGAGTGCTCGGCGGAATTTTCGCGGCGGGAGCGGTCGATGAGCAGGGTCTGCCGCAGGATGGATTTAAGTTTATCGATCTCGAGGATGAAGGCAAGTTGTTGGCGCAGGCGGTCCATGGGTCGTTAGATTGTAAGTCAAAGACACTCACCGCAGAGGGCGCAGAGGACTCTGAGGGAAACAAAACCGCATCTAAAGAACACGAATCACTTCGTCCCGAAGAAATTCGATAGGGTTTCGCCAGTATCTCCTCGGCGAACCTCTGCGTCCTCTGCGGTGAAAGCGGTTACCCGCCGATGTGGACCATGGTGCGCGAGGGCTGGATGAAGCCGGGTTCGCCGATGTGGTGGCGGGCTTCCTTCTGCTCGACGGCGCGCTCGATGAAGGCCGCGAGCTGGGCGTCGGTGGCGTCGCGGCGCATCTCGCCGTGGAGGTCGTGTTCGCGCACCGAGAATAGACAGGTGCGGATCTTGCCATCGCTGGTCAGGCGGATCCGCGAACACTGTCCGCAGAAGGGCAGCGAGACGGGAGCGATGATGCCGATCTCGCCGACACCGTCTTCAAAGGTGTAGCGGCGGGCCGTCTCCGAACGGCTGTGCTCGATCTCGCGCAGGGGAGCCAAGGCCGACATGCGCTCGACGATCTCAGGAAGAGTGATGACGATCTCGGGAGTCCAGGTGCGATCCTCTTCGAGCGGCATGAATTCGATGAAGCGGACGACCACGCCTTCTTCGCGGGCGAAGCGGCCGAAGTCGGTGATCTGGTCGTCGTTGAAGCCGCGCATGAGCACGCAATTCACCTTGACCGGGCCGAGGCCGGCGTCGCGGGCGGCACGAATGCCGGCGCGAACCTTTTCATAGCCGGTAGGCACGCGGGTGATGCGAGTGAACTTTTCGGGATCGACGGCGTCCATGCTGACCGTAACGCGCGAAAGCCCGGCGCGCTTGAGCGGCTCGGCCATGTCAGCCAACAAATGTCCGTTGGTGGTGATGGCGAGATCGAGCGGCTGGCCGTCGTTGGTGCGCCACGTTCCGAGTTCTTCGACCATCTCAAGCAGTCCCTTACGAAGCAGCGGCTCGCCACCGGTCAAACGGATCTTGGTGATGCCGAGCCCAACAA
>Ga0315268_10002499_pt1 | contig 20721 bp, 14 predicted proteins | sample C1_top_MG_FD_204535 | JGI IMG/M metagenome (GOLD analysis project Ga0315268, IMG submission 204535) | Sediment microbial communities from Yellowstone Lake, YNP, Wyoming, USA - C1_top | ecosystem: Environmental > Aquatic > Freshwater > Lake > Sediment | place: USA: Wyoming | collected 2017-08-01
AACGCCTGAAAACAGAAACCGCGGGCGCCATCGCCAAGGGTTTGTTCGGGGTACCCTATATCCTGGTCGATGGCGAAGTATTCTGGGGCGTCGACCGCCTGCCGCAGATCGAGAAGTGGCTGCAAACCGGAGGGTTCTGAAGGCGCCATGACTATTTTGAAATCCCAACTCAATCCGCGTTCCGCGGAATTCCAGGCCAACGCCGCGGCCATGCGCGCGCTGGTCGACGACCTGCGCGCCAAGACCGAGGCGGTCGCCCGCGGCGTTTCAGAGGAGGCGCGCAACAAGCATCTGGCGCGCGGCAAGCTGCTGCCGCGCGACCGCGTCAATGCGCTGCTCGATCCCGGCACGCCTTTCCTGGAATTCTCGGCGCTGGCGGCCCACGACATGTACCACGGCGAAGTGCCGGCGGCCGGCGTCATCACCGGCATCGGCCGCGTCCAGGGCATCGAGTGCGTGATCGTCGCCAACGACGCCACGGTCAAGGGCGGCAGCTATTTTCCGTTGACGGTGAAAAAACATTTGCGCGCCCAGGAGATCGCTCAGCAGAACCGCCTGCCCTGCATCTATCTGGTCGACTCCGGCGGCGCCAACCTGCCGACGCAGGACGAGGTGTTCCCGGATCGCGACCACTTCGGCCGGATTTTCTACAACCAGGCCAATCTGTCGGCACAGGGCATCCCGCAGATCGCCGTGGTAATGGGTTCGTGCACCGCCGGGGGCGCCTATGTGCCGGCGATGTCGGACGAGGCGGTGATCGTCCGCAACCAGGGCACCATTTTTCTCGGCGGCCCGCCGCTGGTCAGGGCGGCCACCGGCGAAGTGGTGACGGCCGAGGATCTCGGTGGCGGCGACGTGCATACGCGCATCTCCGGGGTCGCCGACCATCTGGCCGAGAACGACCAGCATGCCTTGTCGATTTGCCGGCGCATCGTCGCCAACCTCAACTGGAAAAAACCTGTCGCTCTCGACCTGACCACGCCCAGCGAGCCGCTCTACGATCCCGAAGAGATTTACGGGGTAATTCCGGCTGACACCAAAAAGCCCTATGACGTTCGGGAAATCATCGCGCGGCTGGTGGACGCCAGCGAGTTTGACGAATTCAAGGCGCGCTACGGCACCACCCTGGTCACCGGTTTCGCGCGGCTTCACGGCTATCCCGTCGGCATCGTCGCCAACAACGGCATCCTGTTTTCCGAATCGGCCCAGAAGGGCGCCCACTTCATCGAACTGTGCGCCCAGCGCGGCATCCCGCTGGTGTTTCTGCAGAACATCACCGGCTTCATGGTTGGCCGCAAATACGAGAACGGCGGCATCGCCAAGGACGGCGCCAAGATGGTGACCGCGGTGGCGACGGCGCGGGTGCCGAAATTCACCGTGATCATCGGCGGCAGTTTCGGCGCCGGCAACTACGGCATGTGCGGGCGCGCCTACAGCCCGCGCTTGCTGTGGATCTGGCCGAATGCGCGGATCAGCGTGATGGGCGGCGAACAGGCGGCCAGCGTGCTGGCCACCGTCAAGCGCGACGGCATGGAAGCCGCCGGCAAACAGTGGAGCCAGGTGGAGGAGGAAGCCTTCAAGTCGCCCATCCGCAGCCAGTACGAGAGCCAGGGGCATCCCTACTATGCCAGCGCGCGCCTGTGGGACGACGGCGTGCTCGACCCGGCCCAGACGCGCCGGGCACTGGGCCTGGGGCTGTCGGCTGCGCTCAACGCGCCGATCGAGAAGACCAGCTTCGGCGTGTTTAGAATGTAAAGGCGAATTTTATGTACCAGAATTTACTCATAGAGGTCGACCGGGGCATCGGCATCCTTACGCTCAACCGGCCGGAGCGGCACAACGCCTTCGACGACGCGCTGATCGCCGAGCTGATTGATGCCATCGACATGATGGAAAACGACGCGGCGGTGCGGGTGCTGGTGATCTCCAGCGCCGGCAAGAGCTTCTGCGCCGGCGCCGATCTCAACTGGATGCAGCGTGCCGCCGATTTTTCGGCGGAAGACAGTCTGCGCGACGCCCGCGCCCTGGCAGAGATGCTGCGTTGCCTGGCGCAAATCGGCAAGCCGACAGTGGCGCGCGTGCAAGGCCCGGCCTATGGCGGCGGCGTCGGCCTGGTGGCGGCCTGCGACATCGCCATCGCCACTTACGACGCGCACTTTTCCCTGTCCGAAGTCAAGCTCGGGATCATCCCGGCGGTGATCAGCCCGCATGTCGTCGCCGCCATCGGCGAACGCCATGCGCGCCGCTACATGCTCAGCGCGGAACGCTTCGCGGCGGCGGAAGCCTACCGCATCGGCCTGGTGCACGAGATCGTGCCGGATGTGGAGGCGCTCGACGCCGCCATCGGTGAAATCGTCGAGGCCCTGCTGAAGAACAGTCCGAATGCACTGGGCGCATGCAAGGATCTGGTGCGCAGCGTCGCCGGCCAGCCGATCACGCCGCAGCTGATCGAGGAAACGGCACAGCGCATCGCCGGCATCCGCGCCACCGACGAAGCCAGGGAAGGCATGAGCGCTTTCCTCGGGAAACGCAAACCGAATTGGGTGATCGACTGACATGTGCGAAAAAATTCTGGTTTCCCCGGAGCTTGAACATGTTTGACAAGATACTGATCGCCAACCGGGGAGAAATCGCCTGCAGGGTCATCAAGACCGCCCGCCGCATGGGTATCCGCACGGTGGCGGTGTATTCCAAGGCCGACGCCGGTGCCCGTCATGTGCGCCTGGCCGATGAAGCGGTGCTGATCGGCCCGGCCGCGGCGCGCGAGTCCTACCTGGCGATCGACAGGATCGTCGAGGCCGCCAAGCGCACCGACGCCCAGGCGATACACCCCGGCTACGGCTTCCTTTCCGAGAACGCGGATTTCGCCGCCGCCTGCCTGCGCGAAAATCTGGTCTTCATCGGCCCGCCGGTGGCGGCGATACGCGCCATGGGCTCGAAGTCGGCGGCCAAGTCGCTGATGGAAAAAGCGGCGGTGCCGCTCACCCCCGGTTACCACGGCGACAACCAGGACGCGGATTTTCTCCGCCAGCAGGCGGACGCCATCGGCTACCCGGTGCTGATCAAGGCCAGCGCCGGCGGCGGCGGCAAGGGCATGCGGAGCGTGCGCACGGCCAGTGAATTCGCGGATGCCCTGGCCTCCTGCAAGCGCGAGGCGGCGGCGAGCTTCGGCGACGACAGGGTATTGATCGAGCGTTATCTGCAGCGTCCGCGCCACATCGAGTTCCAGGTGTTCGGCGACACGCGGGGGAGTTACGTCTACCTGTTCGAGCGCGACTGCTCGGTGCAGCGCCGCCACCAGAAAGTGCTGGAGGAGGCTCCCGCCCCCGGCATGTCGGCGGCGCGCCGCGCCGCCATGGGCAAGGCGGCGGTCGAGGCGGCCAGGGCGGTCGGCTATGTCGGCGCCGGCACGGTCGAGTTCATCGTTGACCAGGATGGGACTTTCTTTTTCATGGAGATGAATACCCGGCTGCAAGTCGAACATCCGGTCACCGAAATGATCACCGGCCTCGACTTGGTCGAATGGCAATTGCGCGTCGCCGCCGGCGAGCCGTTGCCGCTGGCGCAGGAGCAGCTGTCGATACGCGGCCATGCCCTGGAAGCGCGCATCTACGCCGAAGACCCGGACAAGGGTTTTCTGCCCTCCACCGGCCGGCTGTTGCATCTGGCGCCGCCGCAGGAGTCGCTGCATGTGCGCGTCGATACGGGCGTCGAGCAGGGCGACGAAGTGTCGCCGCACTACGATCCGATGATTGCCAAGCTGATCGTCTGGGACGAGACCCGCGAGCGCGCCTTGGCGCGCATGCTGCAAGCCTTGGCGCAATACCGCGTGGTCGGGGTCGCCAACAACATCGTTTTCCTGTCGCGGCTGGTGGCCTGTCCGGCTTTCGCCCAGGCCGATCTCGACACCGGCCTGATCGAGCGCGAACAGGATTTCCTGTTTCCCGCCGGCGCTGGCGGCGAAGCGCCGCGCGAGGCCTGGCTGGCCGTGGCGCTGGCCGAACTGCTGCGCGAGGATGCCCTGGCGAAGAAGCAGGCGGCCCAGCACCAAGACCCGCATTCGCCGTGGCACCGCCGCGACGGCTGGCGCCTCAACTGCGCGGCGCAACGCACCTTGATGTTCCGTCACGGCGAGCTGGAGCAGCCGCTCTCCGTGGGCTATTCAGGGCAGGGCTACCGCATCGGCTGCGGCGGCGACGGACGCACCACGCTGGCGAGCGGCCAGTTGCTGGCGGATGGGCAGTTGCGCATCGACCTCGACGGCAACCGCATGGTGGTGACCGTGGTCGCCGCCGGCGAGCGCCGCCACGTCTTCCTGCACGGCCGCGTGCATGTGTTTGCCAGCGTGGACCCGCTCTACCATGCCGGCGAAGGCGGCGGCTTGGATGCCGGCTTGACCGCGCCGATGCCGGGCAAGGTGATCGCGCTGATCGCGGAGCCCGGCAGCAAGGTGGAGAAAGGCGCGCCGCTGCTGATCCTGGAAGCGATGAAAATGGAACACGCCATCGTCGCTCCGTGCGCCGGGCGGGTGTTGAGCTTCCACTTCGGCGTCGGCGACCAGGTCGCGGATGGGGCGGAGCTGATGGAGTTCGAGCCCGCGGACTGAAGCTGAAACCTATCCCGCGGCGTGCGGCGATGGTTTTCCCGGATGGGCGCGCGGCACAAGCTTGGCCGCCAGCGCCCCCAGGCGTTTAACCGCCTCCTCGAAGCGCGGCGACCACGGGTTGCCGCAGTTCAGGCGCAAGCAATTGCTGTAGTGGCCGCTGGCGGAGAAAAGATCGCCGGGGACAAAGGCGATGCCGGCGCTCATGGCATGCTTGAACAGGATCGCACTGTCCATCCCGGCCGGCAGTTCGACCCACAGCACGAAGCCTCCCTGTGGCTGCGACAGCCGGGTGCCGGCCGGGAAATAGCGCAGCACCGCTTCGGACATCCGCAGCACCTGTTTCTCGAAGGCGCGCCGCAGGCCGCGCAGGTGCCGGCCGTGGGCGGTCGATGCCAGATAGCGGGCGACCACCGCCTGGGTGACCGGATTGGTGGCGCCCGAGGTGAGGGTTTTTTGCATCAGCAAATCGGCATGGAAGCGCCCCGCCGCGACGTAGCCCAGGCGCAGTGAGGGACTCAGGGTTTTCGACAGCGATGCGCAGAGCAGGACGTTGCCGCCGGTATCGAAGGACTTCACCGGCCAAGGGCGATCCGGACCAAAGTGCAGGTCCCCGAAAATGTCGTCCTCGATGATGGGTATCCGCCGCGCCGCCATCAACTCGGCGAGGCGCTTTTTCTCGTGGTCGGGAACCAGACTCCCCAGCGGGTTGTTGAAATTGCTCACCAGCAGGCAGGCGGCGACCCGCCGTTCGCGGGTCGCGACCTCCAGCGCGTCCACCGACATGCCGTGGCGCGGGTGGGTAGGAATCTCCAGGGCCTTGAGTCCCAGGTGTTCCAGCAATTGCAGCATCAGGTAGTAGGAGGGCGATTCCACCGCCACCGTATCGCCCGGCCGGGTCACGGCGCGCAGGCACAGCGAGAGGGCTTCGCTGCAGGAGTTGGTGACGACGATCTCCTCCGCCGCCAAGGGTTGGCCCCAGGCGAGGGAATGACGGACGAACTGCCGCACCAGTTCCGGATGGTTCAAGGCCGTATGGCTGGCCGCGGCGAGGAGCGCCCCGGCGCTTCTGCCGACGCTGCCGTAGAGGCGTTGCAGAGGGGCGATCGGCAGCAGCTCGGCCGCCGGCAAGGCGGCGCCCAAGGGAACCATTTCCGCCCGATGGTTCGCGGCCAGCACTTCCATCAGGCGGCTGTTGATATCGACGGCCACCGGCCGCGCCAGACGTTGACTGGTTTGCGGCTCCAGCCGCGGGTTCTGAGTGGGCGAGGGCAGGCGGACGAAAAATCCGGACTGTGGCCGCGCCTCCACCTGACCGCGCTCCTCCAGTTGCCGCATGGCCTGCACCACGGTTGACACCGACAGCTTCTTTTCGTGGGCGAGGCGGCGCACCGAGGGCAGGCGGTCGCCCGGCCTCAGGATGCGCCCGGCGATCATGCCGGCCAGTTCGTCCGCCAACTGTTCGTAACGCAATCCCCGCTGATCCATCCCGCCCTTCCTTCCGCCAAGATTCCGTGCTGAATTTTCCTACAAGCATGGCCCGGCCGACAGACACAGTTGCCGGCAGTTTCGAGCAGTACAGTTTATATAAATGATAACTGTATTGGTGACAATTTTGCTTGTCTGTATCTGTACTGTTCCTCCCGGAATTTCTAGACTATCGGCACGCTTTCTTTGAACTGTTCGGGAAAACCATCATGCGAATGTCACTGAGGAACGGGGTCATCCAGCTGGCCGAGGGTAAGCCGCTGGCTTTTCGCGGCGCACGCGCCGTCCACCTCGAATGCACCGAAGGGAGGGTGTGGCTGACGGTCGCCGGCCAGGCCGGCGACTTCCTGCTGGGCAAGGGAGAACGGCTGCGCATCGAGAGCAACGGACTGGCGCTGGTCGAAGGTTTTCCGGCCGGGTCGATACGACTGGTCAGCGTGACGCCTTGGCCGATCCGTTGGGCGAACCGCTGGCATCGGCGTTTCGATCCGTTCGGAATCCTGCCTGGACTGGCACGGGCTGGCTATCGAGCTACCGGGCTGACAAGCAACCGCAATATTTGCCGTCCCGGGATTTCCCAAGTTGGCGGCGGCCAAGCTTGAGAACACTCCCGGCCCGCTGGCACAGCATAATCTTCGGCACGCTAGGCGTCATGGGGTTCAGCCTGACCCTACCCGCCACGCGCCTGGCGGTGGTCGAACTCGACCCGACTTTTGTCGGTCTTGGCCGCGCCATCATTGCCGCGACCCTGGCCGCGCTTGTGCTGGCCTGGGCGCACGCGCCCAGGCCAGTTGGCAGGCAGTGGCTGCGCCTGGCGGGCACCGCCAGCGGTGTGGTGCTCGGCTTTCCCTTGCTTTCCGCCTGGGCGATGACCACGCTGCCCGCCTCTCACGGCGCGGTGGTGGTCGGCCTGCTGCCCTTATCCACGGCCTTGTTTGGCGCGTGGCTGGCCGGCGAGCGGCCGCGCCCGCGGTTTTGGGTGTCGACGCTGGCGGGCAGTCTGACGATTGGCGTTTTCTCCTTGTCGTCCGGCGGCGGCGCTTTTCAAGCCGGGGACTTCCTGCTGTTGGGCGCGGTGCTGGCGGCCGGCTTCGGCTATGCCGAGGGCGCCCGCCTCTCGAAGGAACTCGGGGCGTGGCAAACCATCAGTTGGGCGCTGCTCATCGCGGCGCCCATCCTGCTGATTCCCGCCCTGGTCAGTATGCCGCATGACATCGCCGCGGTCGGCTGGCAAAGCCTTTGCGGGTTTGCCTATGTCAGCGTGGTCAGCATGTTTCTGGCTTTCTTTGCCTGGTATAAGGGACTCGCCCTCGGAGGGATCGCCCGCATCGGACAACTTCAGCTGTTGCAACCCTTCCTGAGCATTTTTGCCGCAGCCGTGCTGCTGCATGAGCCGGTTTCGTGGCGGGAAGTGCTGACGGCAATGGTGGTGATTGCCTGCGTGCTGATCGGCAGAAGTGCGCGGACGACGCCGTTAAAACCCGATGGCATCACGCTCCATCCGGCATCCCCGCAAGCGACGCGTTCCTGAGTCCCTGAGTGGCGACCGCCCTAAAGCACACGCTTATTTGTAACAAACCCTTACAAAGCCGTTGTCCCCGTTGGAACGCCTCTCCGCGTTATGTGTCTCAAGAGCGACTTCGCTCGAACAACGACACAAGCGCGATATTTAAATCCATCGAGCAGATGGCGAACACTTGCTACGCAACGACTTTTTGGGGAATCGAAGACATGAAACGCATTACTCTGGCTACCGCATTATTGCTGCCTGTGGCGGTTTTTGCCGAATCCGCCGTGATCCAGGACACCACCGAATTCGCCAAGGTGCTGAATTTTTCCCCCATCCAGGGACCGCAGATCGCGCGCCAGGTGTGCGCGCCGGTTAGCGTAACGCAGGCCTCGGGGAGCAATCCGGGCGCAGCTGTCGCGGGCGGCCTGGTGGGCGCCTTGGTGGGTTCGCGCTTCGGCGGCGGCCATGGCAAAGCGGCGACCACCATCGCCGGCGCCATCGGCGGCGCGATGCTGGGAGATGCCATGGCCGCCGCTCCGGCCACGAGCACCCAACAACAATGCAATACCGTCTATGAGCCAGGACCGCCATCCGGTTATCAAGTGACTTACGAATACAAGGGCAAGCTGCTCACCACCACCACCCGGATGCCGCCGGGCGAGTATCTCAAAGTGCATAACCGGGTGACCGTGGAATAAGCCGGGCTCGCGCCAGGCGGTTTGCACCATCAGGCGCCGCCCTCTGCATCAGCCCCATGTTGCGTTGCCGGCTTGGGCCGGTTGCGCCAAGGCATCTGGAGCGAGGTTCCATCGACTCCATCGGGCAGGCCCATCGGGGGGGGCGAACGAAGCCGGGAAATGATGGGAAAGCGCTTCGCGACCATCCCGGTACGGCCCAAAAACGCGGGGCTCCGGCGTAAGGAAATCTGCTTATTCAACTCGCGGGAAAACGGAAAGCATCATGGCGAAAATCTCTGTTGCAACCAAGAAATCCGCCGCCAAAGCCAGGCGGCACGAGCGCGTCGCGCTGGTGCTTCAAGGCGGCGGTGCGCTGGGCGCCTATCAGGCCGGGGTCTACCAGGAATTGTCCGGTACCGCCTATCGACTCGACTGGATCGCGGGCGTGTCGATCGGCGCGATCAATGCCGCGCTGATCGCGGGCAATCCACCGGAACGCCGCATCGAGCGCTTGTCGGAGTTCTGGCACCTGCTTTCCTCCGGCATGGGCTTGCTCGCCGACAACTTGTCCGCCTCGCCCTGGCTGAAGACAAGCGAGCAAATGGCCCAACCGCGCAGCGCCTTCAACCAGTTCAGCGCCTGGTGGTCGGCCATGCTGGGGATTCCCGAGTTTTACCGGCCGCGCATGCTGCCCGCATGGCTGCACCCCGAAGGCACGCCCGGCGCCCTCGGTATATACGATACCGCGCCGTTGCGCGCGACGCTCGAACGCCTGATCGATTTCGACCTGATCAACAGCAAAAAAGTGCGCCTCTCCATGGGGGCGGTCAATGTGCGCAACGGCAACTCGGAGTACTTCGACAATTTCGACCGCATCATCGGGCCGGAGCACGTCATGGCCAGCGGCGCCTTGCCGCCGGCGTTCCCGCCGGTGGAGATCGACGGCGAAGCCTACTGGGACGGCGGCATCGTCTCCAATACCCCCTTGCAATACGTGCTGGACACGCGCGCCAAGGAAAGCCTGCTGGTGTTCCAGGTCGATCTGTTTAACGCACGCGGCAAAATGCCGACCAACTTCGCGGGGGTGCTGAAGCGCCAGAAGGACATCCTCTACTCCAGCCGCACGCGCTACAACAGCAACATGGCGGCCGAGATCGCCAACAGCCGCAAGGAAATTTGCAATCTGCTGTCCAAGCTGCCGGAGCGCCTCAAGCGCGATGCCTCGGTCCGCCATTTGACCGAATCCTTGCGAGCACAACCAACCGACATCGTGCAACTGATTTATCGACAGGCATCCTACGAACTGGAGTCCAAGGATTACGAGTTCTCGCGCGCCTCGGTACTCGAACATTGGCAAGCCGGGCAGCGCGACCTGTGCGACACCGTCAGGAATCCGCAATGGCTCGCGGCCTCCGGCCTTGACGAAGGCGTGACCCTGTACGATCTGACCCGGCACGCCCGGCCGCTCCGCGCGGCTTAACGCATACACAGGAGTCCAGCAGAGATGAAAATCGCCGACGTTCTGGCCAATGCCTTTGCCATGCCGCTCACTAGCCCGGCATTTCCGCGCGGGCCATACCGGTTCAACAATCGCGAATATCTGGTGATCACCTACCGCACGGATCTGGATGCCTTGCGAGCGGTGGTGCCCGAACCGCTGGAAATTCAAGAGCCGCTGGTGAAGTATGAATTCATCCGTATGCCCGACTCGACCGGCTTTGGCGATTACACCGAGTCCGGCCAGGTCATACCGGTGAGTTTTAACGGCGCGCAAGGCGGCTATGTGCACGCGATGTACCTGAACGATCATCCGCCCATCGCAGGCGGGCGCGAGTTGTGGGGTTTCCCGAAAAAGCTGGCCTCTCCGCAACTCGAGGTCGAGATCGACACGCTGGTGGGCACGCTCGACTACGGTAAAGTGCGCATCGCCAAGGCGACGATGGGGTTCAAGCATCGCGCGGCCGATCATACCGCGGTGCTAGCCGCGCTGGCCGCCCCGAATTTCCTGCTGAAAATCATTCCGCACGTCGATGGCAGCGCGCGCATCTGCGAACTGGTGCGCTATTACACCAGCCAGGTAACGCTCAAAGGCGCCTGGAGCGGGCCGGGTTCGCTGGAACTGCATCCGCACGCGCTCGCGCCGGTGGCGGAACTGCCGGTGCTCAAGATCGAGTCCGCCCTGCACTTTGTCGCGGATCTGACACTCGACCTGGGCGAAGTCGTATACGACTATCTTTCACCACAAAAGGAGTAATACATGGCACGACTCGAGGGCAAGGTGGCGTTCATCACGGGCGCGGCGAGCGGCATCGGCAAGGAAATCGCCCTTGAGTTCGCGCATGAGGGCGCGAGGATCGTGATCGCCGATGTGAACCAGCTGGCGGCGCAGGCCGTCGCCGCCGAGCTCGAAAAGACCGGCGCCCAGGCGATCGGCGTGGCGGTGGATGTCACCGACGAGGCACAGGTGGAAGCCGCCGTGCTGGCGGCCGTCCAGGCCTTCGGCAATATCGATATCCTGATCAGCAACGCCGGCATCCAGATCGTCCATCCCATCGAGGAGTTCAGTTTCGCGGACTGGAAAAAAATGCTGGCGATCCATCTGGACGGAGCGTTTCTGACGACGCGCGCCTGCGTCAGGCAGATGATCGCCAGCAAGCGGGGCGGCAGCATCATCTACATGGGATCGGTGCATTCCAAGGAGGCTTCGGCGCTGAAGGCGCCTTACGTCACCGCCAAGCACGGCCTGATCGGCCTGGCCAAGACGGTCGCCAAGGAAGGCGCTCGGCACAACATACGCGCCAACGTCATCTGCCCGGGTTTTGTGCGCACCCCGCTGGTGGAAAAGCAGATCCCCGAGCAGGCCAAGGCGCTTGGCATCAGCGAAGCTGAAGTGATCAAGAGCGTGATGCTCAAGGAAACGGTCGACGGCGAGTTCACCACCACGGCCGACGTCGCGCAGGTGGCTTTGATGTTTGCGGCATTCCCGAGCAACGCGCTGACCGGGCAATCGCTGGTGGTCAGTCACGGCTGGTACATGCAGTAACCAAGCGCATTGCAGGAGTGAAACTGCGGCGCTGGGGCCGGGGCGGCGGCCTAGGATTGTCGCTTTGCCGGCGCGGCCACATTCAGTGCACGCCAGCCCTCCGGTCCCAGCTTGCGCAGGGTTTCGATATTCCGTCGGTAGATGTCGGCGGCGTCGGGAAAGGCGGCCGTGGCCTTGGCCAGGCTGGCTTCGCGTATCAAGTGCAGGGTGGGATAGGGCGCGCGATTGGTGTAGTTGGCGAGGTCGTCCGGAGCGGCATCGGCAAACACATAGTCGGGATGAAAACTCGCCACTTGCAGGACACCGGTAAGACCGTGGGTGCGCAGGACGACCTCGGCCAGATCGAGGAAGCCGATGAAGTCGGCGAAGTCGGTCAGGACATCGGGCGTGATCAGCAGGGTGGTGTCGACGTCCGCGGGCGCGGCTTCGGCCAGGAACTTCAACTCTCTTTCGAAATCGTCGAGCAGGGCCTCGTCTGTCCGCGCCTGGCTGATGACGTAACGCACCTGGCCTTTGACGTGCACCCCCTTGGCGAAGGGGCAGAGGTTTAGCCCGATGACCGCGCGCTCCAGCCATCCGCGGGTGGCGGCGATGATTTCTTCGTGGAGAGCGGAGTGGCCGGCAACCGGAGCACGATGCATACGCGATTATAGGGGTTCGCCATGCAGCGGCGCCGGATTTGCGGCAAGGCGGCTACTCCGCCGCTTTCCGCCAATCCCCGCCCAGAGCCTTGAGCAGGACCGTGTTGGCGAGCAGCCTGCGGCCGGCAATGTCCAGGCTGTTGCGCTGCGCGCCGAGCGCCGTCGCCTGTGCCGTAACGACATTCAGGTAACTCACGGTGCCGGCCTGGTACTGGTTTTCGGTGAGCGCCAGGGCTTCGGCGGCGGACTGGGCGGCGGCCTGCTGGATGGCGGCCTCGTCCGCCAACTCGCGCAGCGCGGCGAGATTGTCCTCGACTTCCTGGAAAGCGGCGAGGACGGTCTGGCGATAAGCGGCCACGCTCTTGTCGTAGCCGGCGAGCGCGCTTTCCTGCTGCGCCGTGCGCGCGCCGGCGTCGAACAGGGTCAGCGCCAGCGTCGGGCCGAGCGACCAGAAGCGGTTGGGCAGCGTCAGCAGTTGCGAAAGGCTGGAATTCTGGTAACCGCCGCTGCCACTGAAAGTCAGCGTCGGGAAAAAGGCCGCCTGCGCCACGCCGATCTGGGCATTGGCCGCCGCCAGGCGCCGTTCGGCGCCGGCGATGTCGGGACGCCGCTCCAGCAGTTCGGACGGCAGCGCCGACGGAAGCGGCGGCAGTGTCGGCAGGACGCGCGTGGGCAGGAGCCGGAAATCCGCCGGAGCCTTGCCGATCAGCACCGCGATGGCGTGTTCCAACTGCGCCCGCTGCACCCCAAGATCGACGGCCTGGGCCTCGGTCGACTTCAGTTGCGTCTCGGCCTGGGCGACGTCGACGCGCCCGGCAATGCCTGCTGCATAGCGGTTCCTGGTGATCTCCAGCGAGCGCCGATAGGCGACGATGGTCTGCTCCAGCAAGCGCCGCTGGGCGTCGCTGAAGCGCAGCTGGAAATAGCTCTGCGCCAGCGTCGCCTGGGCGGAGAGCAGCGCGGCCTGCATATCGGCGCTGCTGGCCTGGGCGGTCGCGGCGTTGGCTTCGACAGTGCGGCCGATGCGTCCCCAGAGATCGGCCTCCCAACTGGCGTTGAAGGAAAGGCGCGCCGTGTTGCGGATCGGGGCATCGAACGCCTCGGCCGACGTGCCTGTCGTCGATGATGCATTGGTTTGGGCGCGGCTGCCCGACAAACCCCCGCTCAAGGTCGGGTACTTGCCGGCCTGTGCCACGCCCAGCAGCGCCAGCGCCTGCCGGTATTGCGCGGCGGCGGCGAGAACGTTCTGGTTGGATATTTCGACCTGCGTCATCAGGTCATTCAATTGCTCGTCGCCGTAGATTTTCCACCAGTTCCCGCGTGTGGCGTCGTCCTTGGGCTCGGCCATTTTCCAGTTGCCGGCCTCCTTGTAGGCGGCGGGTATGGCGAGATCGGGCCGGCGGTAGTCGGGGCCGACCGCGCAGCCGGTCAACATCGTCAGGACGAGCAAGAGCGCGCGCGTTTTCATGATCAACTTCCTGTCGCTGGGGCGGAATCAACGGGACGCAGCCGCAGCCATAATCCCTGGGACCAAAGCCGGAACCGGTCTAGATAAAGATAAACCACCGGAGTCGTATAAAGCGTCAGCAACTGGCTCAGGATCAGTCCGCCGACGATGGAAATTCCCAGCGGCCGCCGGAACTCGGCGCCGTCGGAGAAGCCGATGGCCAGCGGTATCGCGCCGAACAGCGCAGCCATGGTGGTCATCATGATCGGGCGGAAGCGCAGCAGGCATGCCTGGCGGATCGCCGCGTGCGGCGACAGACCTTGGCGCCGCTCGGCGTCGATGGCGAAATCGATCATCATGATGGCGTTTTTCTTGACGATGCCGATCAGCAGGATCACGCCGATTAGCGCAATGATGGAGAACTCGGAGCCGAAGGCGAGCAGCGCCAGAATTGCCCCCACCCCAGCCGAAGGCAGGGTGGACAGGATCGTCAGCGGGTGGATCAGGCTTTCGTAGAGGATGCCCAGCACCAGATAGACGGCGATCAGGGCGGCCAGGATCAACAGCGGCTGGCTGTCGAGCGACGCCTGGAAGGCCTTGGCCGTGCCCTGGAAACTGCCGTGCACCGAGGTCGGCACGCCGAGCCTGAGCATGGCGTCGTCGATGGCCAGCGTCGCGTTGGAGAGAGACACGGCGAGCGGCAGGTTGAAGGAAATCGTCGACGCCGCGAACTGCCCCTGGTGATTGACCGACAACGGCGTGGACGTCGGTTCGTAGCGGGCGAACGCGGCCAGCGGCGCCTGCGCCGTTTTCCCGTTGGCGCCGGGCGCAATGACGAACGTGTCCTTCAGGGTTTCCGGACTCTGCCAGTATTGCGGCGCCGCCTCCATCACGACGCGGTACTGGTTGAGCGGGTTGTAGATCGTCGACACCTGGCGCTGGCCGAACAAGTCGTTGAGCGTGGCGTCGATCAAGCGCTGGGAAATGCCCAGCCGCGCGGCGGCGTCGCGGTCCACCACCAGGCTGGTCTGCAAGCCCTTGTCCTGCTGGTCGGTGTTGACGTCGGCGAGCTGCGGCAGTTGGCTCAAGGCCAGCCGGATGCGCGGTTCCCAAGCGCGCAACTGGTCGAGGTCGTCGGCCTGCAGCGTGTATTGGTATTGAGCGTTGCCGGGGCGGCCGCCGACGCGGATATCCTGTTGCGGTTGCAGGAACAGGTTGGCGCCGGGTTCGCGCGCGAGCTGCGGCCGCAGGCGCGCGACGACCTGGTCGGCGGAAATTCGCCGCTCGGCGATGGGCTTGAGCGAGATGAACATGAAGCCGGAGTTGCGCTGGCCGCCGCCGGTGAAGGCGACGACGGTGTCCACCGCCGGGTCCGCGCGCACGATGTTCACATAGTTCGCCAGTTTTTCGCGCATGGCCTGGAAGGAAATGCTCTGGTCGGCCTGGATGTTGCCGATCAGCCGACCCACGTCCTGCTGCGGGAAGAAACCCTTCGGCACGATGCTGTAGAGGTAAATATTGAAACCGACGGTAGCCGCCAGCACCAGCAGCATGATGCGGCGGTGCGCCAGGGCCCAGTCGAGGGTGATGCGATAGCCGTTCAGGGCGGCGGTGAAAATCCTTTCGCTGGCGTGGTAAACCCGTCCGTGCTTTTCCTCGGCGCGCGGCTTGAGCAGGCGCGCGCACATCATCGGCGTCGTCGTCAGCGACATGGCCAGCGACACCAGGATGGCGGCGGAAAGCGTGACGGCGAATTCGCGGAACAGGCGGCCGACGATGCCGCCCATCAACAGGATGGGGATGAACACCGCGATCAGCGACAGGCTCATCGACAGCACCGTGAAGCCGACCTCGCGCGCACCGCGCAGCGCCGCCTGTTGCGGGGTACTGCCGTTCTCGATATGCCGCGAGACGTTCTCCAGCACCACCACCGCGTCGTCCACGACGAAACCGGTGGCGATGGTCAAGGCCATCAGCGACAACGTGTTGAGGCTGAAGCCGGCCAGGTACATGACGGCGAAAGTGCCGATCAGGGACACCGGCACGACGACGCTGGGTATCAGCGCCGCCCTGAGGTTGCGCAGGAACAGGAACACCACCAGCACCACCAGGACCACGGAAATCGCCAGGGTGCGCTCGACTTCGCGCAGCGAGCCGCGGATGGTGGGGGTGCGGTCCATGACGACGTTCAGGTCGATGGCGCCGGGGATGGAGGCGCGCAACTGCGGCAGCAGGGCGCGCACGCGGTCGACGGTGGCGATGATGTTGGCGCCCGGCTGGCGGTTGAGGATCATCATGACCGCGGGCTGGCCGTTGACCAGCCCGGCGTTGCGGATGTCCTGCACCGAGTCCTCGACGCTGGCAACGTCGCCGAGACGCACGGCGGCGCCGTTTCTGTAAGTGACGATCGCCGGGATATAGTCGGCGGCGGTCTTGGCCTGGTCGTTGGCGAGGATTTGCCAGTGGCGGTCCGCGTCCTCAAGCGCGCCCTTGGGGCGGTTGGCGTTGGTCGCGACAATCGCGGTGCGCACCTCTTCGGCGCCTATGCCCAGGCGGTTCAATAGCGGCGGATTGAGTTCGACGCGCACCGCCGGCAACGAGGCGCCGCCGACCGTCACCTGGCCGATGCCGTCGAGCTGCGAAATTTTCTGCGCCAGGATGGTCGAGGCTGCGTCGTACATCTGGCCGCGCGACAGCGACGCCGAAGTCAGCGACAGGATCATGATCGGCGCATCCGCCGGATTCACCTTGCGGAAGATCGGGTTGCTCGGCATGCCGGTCGGCAGCAGGGAACGCGCGGCATTGAGGGCCGCCTGCACGTCGCGCGCGGCGCCGTCGATATTGCGGGAAAGATCGAACTGCAAGATGACACGGGTATTGCCGAGCGAACTGCTGGAGGTGATTTCGTTGACGCCGGCAATCACGCCGAGCGTGCGTTCGAGCGGCGTCGCCACCGTCGCGGCCATGGTCTCGGGACTGGCGCCCGGCAGCGCTGCCTGCACCGCGATGGTCGGAAAATCCACCTGCGGCAGCGGCGCCACCGGCAACAGCGTAAACGCCACGGCACCGGCCAGGGCCACTCCCAAGGTCAGCAGCGTCGTCGCCACCGGCCGCTTGATGAACGCCGTGGAAATGTTCATGACCGTTGTACCGCGCGCCGCCTCGCCAGGCGGTCGAAGGCAAGGTAGATGACCGGAGTGGTGAACAGCGTCAGCGCCTGGCTCAGCAGCAGGCCGCCGACCATGACGATGCCCAGCGGATGGCGCAGTTCGGAACCGACGCCGCTGCCCAGCATCAGCGGCAGCGCGCCCAGCAGCGCCGAAAATGTGGTCATCAGGATCGGCCGGAAGCGCAGCAGACAGGCCTCAAAGATCGCCTCGCGCGGCGATTTGCCCTGCGTGCGCTCGGCGTCGAGCGCGAAATCGATCATCATGATGGCGTTTTTCTTGACGATGCCGATGAGCAGGATGATGCCGATGATGGCGATGATGCCGAGGTCGTTCCCCGACAGCAGCAGCGCCAGCAGCGCGCCGACCCCGGCCGAGGGCAGCGTCGACAGGATGGTTACCGGATGGATGTAGCTCTCGTAGAGCACGCCGAGCACGATGTACATGGTGACGATGGCGGCGAGGATCAGCAGCAGCGTGTTGTCGAGGGACGCCTGGAAGGCCAGCGCGGCGCCCTGGAAGCCGGTCTCGACGCTGGCCGGCATGCCGAGCTGGGCGCTGGCCTGGCGAATCGCGGCGACCGCGGCGCCGAGCGAAACCCCGGGCGCGAGATTGAACGAAATCGTCGAGGCGGGGAACTGGCCGATGTGATTGATGGCGAGCTGGGTCGGCCGCTCGGTCACGCGCGCGATGGACGCCAGCGGCACCTGGTTGCCGCTGGGCGAGACCACATAAATGCTTTCCAGCGCCGCGACACCCTGCTGGAACTCGGGCTGGACCTCCAGCACGACGCGATACAGGTTGGCTTGCGTGAAGATGGTCGAGATCAGGCGCTGGCCGAAGGCGTTGTAGAGCGCGTTGTCGATGGCGGCCGGTGTGATGCCGAGACGCCCGGCGCTGGCGCGGTCGATGTCGACGTAGGCTTGCAGGCCGTGATCCTGGGTGTCGCTGGCGACATCCCGCAATTCCGGCAGGCCATGCAGGCGTTCCACCAGTTTCGGCACCCACGCGGCGAGTTCGGCGGGATTGGCGTCCTGCATACTGAACTGGTATTGGGTGCGGCTGACCCGGTCCTCGATGGTCAGGTCCTGCACCGGCTGCATGTAGGTGGTGATCCCGCCGAGCTTGTCGAGCCGGGCTTGCAGGCGGCGGATGATGCCGCTGGCATCGCTGTCGCCGCCTGCATCCTGGCCGCGTTCGGCCTTCGGCTTCAGGTTGATGAGCATGCGGCCGCTGTTGAGCGTGACGTTGGCGCCGTCGACGCCGATGAACGAGGACAGGCTCATCACCGCCGGATCGGCCAGCAGCGCATCGGCCACGGCCTGCTGGCGCTCGGCCATGGCGGCGAAGGATACCGACTGCGGCGCCTCGGTGATGGCCTGGATGACGCCGGTGTCCTGCACCGGGAAGAATCCCTTGGGCACCAACACGTAGAGCAGTACGGTCAGCGCCAGCGTGCCGCCGGCAACCAGCAAGGTCAAGCCCTGGCGGTCCAGCACCCAGTTGAGCCAGACGCCGTAGCGCGCGATGATCCGCTCGAAGAAGGCGCCGCTGGCGCGGTAGAAACGCCCCTGTTGCTCCGGCGGTGTATGGCGCAGCAGGCGCGCGCACATCATCGGCGTCAGCGTCAGCGACACCACGGCGGAAATCAGGATGGCGACGGCCAGGGTGATGGCGAATTCGCGGAACAGCCGGCCGACCACGTCGCCCATGAACAGCAGGGGAATCAGCACCGCGATCAGCGAGAAAGTCAGCGAGATGATGGTGAAGCCGATCTGCTCGGCGCCTTTCAATGCCGCCTGCATGGGCGGTTCGCCGGCCTCGACGTAACGCGCGACGTTCTCGATCATGACAATAGCGTCATCGACGACGAAGCCGGTGGCGATGGTCAGCGCCATCAGGGTCAGGTTGTTGATGGAGAAGCCTGCCATGTAGATGATGCCGAAGGTGCCGACCAGGGACAGCGGCACGGCGACGCCGGGAATCAGCGTCGCCGCCAGGTTGCGCAGGAAGACGAAAATCACCATCACCACCAGCGCCACCGCCAGCAGCAGCTCGAACTGGACGTCGCGCACCGAAGCGCGGATGGTGGTGGTGCGGTCGGTCAGCAGCTTGACGTCCACCGTGCCGGGCAGCGCCGCCTGCAAAGCCGGCAGGATTTTCTTGATGCGGTCGACGGTCTCGATGACGTTGGCGCCCGGCTGGCGCTGGATGTTGAGGATGATGGCCGGTGCCCGGTCGGCCCAGGCCGCCAGCCGCGCGTTCTCGGCGCCGTCGACCACGTCGGCGATGTCGCGCAGCCGGATCGGCGCGCCGTTCTTCCAGGCGATGACGAGATCGCGGTATTCCGCCGCGGACTTGAGCTGGTCGTTGGCGTCCAGGGTGGAGGCGCGCAGCGGGCCGTCGAAGCTGCCCTTGGCCATATTCACGTTGGCATTGCCGATGGCGCTGCGCACGTCGTCGAGGTTGAGCCCTTGCGCCGCCAGCGCCTTGGGGTTGGCCTGGATGCGCACGGCCGGACGCTGGCCGCCGCCGATGCTGACCAGCCCGACGCCGGGCAACTGCGAGAGTTTTTGCGCCAGCCGCGTATCCACCAGGTCTTCCAACTTGGGCAGCGGCAGGGTGGCCGAGGTGATCGCCAGGGCGATGATGGGCGCGTCGGCGGGATTGACCTTGCTGTAGATCGGCGGCATCGGCAGGTCGGTGGGCAGGAAGGAGCCGGAGGCGTTGATCGCCGCCTGCACTTCCTGCTCGGCGACATCCAGGCTCAGCGCCAGGCTGAATTGCAGCGTGATCACCGACGCGCCGCCCGAGCTCGCCGACGACATCTGGTTGAGACCCGGCATCTGGCCGAACTGGCGTTCCAGCGGGGCGGTGATCGACGAGGTCATGACGTCCGGGCTGGCGCCGGGGTAGAGGGTGGTGACCTGGATCGTCGGGTAATCGACTTCGGGCAGCGCCGAGATCGGCAACATGCGATAGGCCAGCAGTCCCGCCAGCAGGATGGCGACCATCAGCAGCGAGGTCGCCACCGGCCGCAGGATGAAAGGACGGGAAGGGTTCACTGCGCGGATTTACTGGGGAGGTTGGCCGCCGGCCCCGCCGCCCTCGTGGCTGCTGCGCATGGCGCGCATGCGCAGTTTGCGTTCTTCCTCGGGAAGCTTTTTGATTTCTTCGCCGAACTCGCCGCGGTCGATGCGCGCGTTGATCTCCGCCCAGCGTTTCTGCCGCTCCTCGGCCGCTCCTCCGCTTGCACCGCCACCTGCGCCGGCGGGAGCGGGCGGCCCCTTGCCCGCGCCTGCACCCGGAGTCGTCACCTCGACCTTGGCGCCTTCGCGCAACTTGTCGGCGCCGTCGGTGACCACCTGTTCGCCGTCGGCGAGTCCTTTTTCTATGGCGACGCTGTCGCCCGAAACCGGTCCGAGCGTGACCGGACGGATGGAGACTGCCTGATCCTGTCCGACGACATACACGAAAGTTCCCTGGGTGCCGCGCTGGATCGCCGCCACCGGCACCAGCAGGGCATTGTGCCGGGTCTCCAGGCGCAGGCGGGCATTCACGAACTGGTTGGGGAAGAGCTTGTCGTCGGCGTTGGCGAACTCGGCCTTGAGCTTGACCGTGCCGGTGGCGACATCGATCTGGTTGTCCACGGTCAGCAACTTGCCGCTCGCCAGCCTGGTCTTGCCGTCGCGGTCCAGCGCATCCACGGCGAGCGCTGCGCGGCCATGCAGGCGCGCCAGTACCGCGCCGATGTTGTCCGCCGGAATGGAGAATATGGCATCGATCGGCTGGGTCTGGGTAATCACCACCAGGCCGTTGGCGTCGCTGCCGTGGATCATGTTGCCGACATCCACCAGACGCAGCCCCAGGCGCCCGGAAACGGGCGCCGTGATGTGCGTGAAGCCGAGTTGCAACTGGGCGTTATCCACCTGGGCGCGGTCGCTCTGCAGCGTGCCTTCATATTGACGCACCAGCGCTTGCTGGGCATCGACCTGCTGCCGGGCGATCGAGTCCTGCGCCAGCAGGCCGCGGTAGCGCTCCAGGTCGAGCCTGGCGTTGGTCAGCAGCGCCTGATCGCGAACCAGTTGGCCGTTGGCCTGGTCGAGCTGCGCCTGGTAGAGGCGCGGGTCGATTTCCGCCAGCAC
>Ga0315268_10002500_pt1 | contig 20718 bp, 20 predicted proteins | sample C1_top_MG_FD_204535 | JGI IMG/M metagenome (GOLD analysis project Ga0315268, IMG submission 204535) | Sediment microbial communities from Yellowstone Lake, YNP, Wyoming, USA - C1_top | ecosystem: Environmental > Aquatic > Freshwater > Lake > Sediment | place: USA: Wyoming | collected 2017-08-01
ACGTATTCTCTTGACACCATTTCTTCCATGCCGAAAGTGGAAAATGAATAGATGCCAGGCAAGTCGACGACGGTTATTTGTTGTCCTTCGAAGCTAAGCGTACCCATGGCTCTTTCCACAGTTTTTCCTGGCCAATTACCGATTATCTGACTTGAACCCGTAAGTTGATTGAAAAGCACACTTTTTCCGACATTAGCATTGCCGGCCAAGGCAATGGTTATGCCCATATTGCTTTGGAGTTTTTTTGAAGATGAACTAGAATGACACGACATGACAAATCATCCGACTCAAGCGTTATTTCCTATGGATTTCAACAAAGACGTTCGCAGCGATGTCTTGTCCGAGCGCAATCTTGGAACCTCTTACGCAAACCTCCACTGGCCCTTTTAATGGTGCAATCCTTTCCATTTTTATAGAAGTTCCAGGCGTTAATCCCATATCCAAGAGTCTTTGAAGGACTCTATGTTCGCCCCTGATGAAGGAGATTTTTGCCGAGACACCCGTTTTGAGATTGCAGATCGAAACTAGATTCTGCTGGCGTTTTCCCACTTCTTCCAGACCTTTCTTGTGCATTTCTATGCATTCTTCGCAAGTTGAGAAGGGCAGGTTGCAGGCAGGGATTGTTTCGCCGTCGTCAGGACATTTATCCGGGTGGTTTAGAAAGCGGCATAATGATTCCTCTGCATCATCCGATAAAGCATGCTCCATTTCACAGGCTTGCGCATGAACCTGGTCTTTTCTAATGTGCAAAATGTCATAAAGAAATCTCTCAAGCAGCCTGTGTTTTCTGGTTACTTTCTCGCCTAGTTTCAGGCCTTCAGCAGTGAGGCTGGTCCCTCGGTAAGCTGAATACTCTACGTAACCCTTCTTTTCCAGTTTTTTCAGCATTTCTGTCACGCTTGGAGGGGCGACGTTTAAGCGCTGTGAAATTTCGCTAGTACTTGCCTTGTTTCCATTTCGAGTGAGAGAGTATAGTGCCTCCATGTATTCTTCGATGTTTTTGCTTTCTTTGGCCTGAGACATTTAGGCGCACCTAAATTAGGTGTCGTTCAGCACCTATTTAACTATTTAGGCTAACCTAACTCTGTTTCTATGTTCGTGCAGGGGGGACACGGAACACAATATCGGTAGGGAGTATATGATTCGTCAGACTTGAACCCGAATGAAAGTGGGCCGGACCGGACTGGGCCCCGAACCCAGGCGAGCCCAATTCCTCAAGCAGAGAGGTATCTCAATACGTGTCCGTTCAGAAGCTGAAAAACTGAATGGTGGCCAGGGATGGTATGTCGAACCAAAATGCATATGAGCCATAAAATACGTTCGATTGAACCATGAAGCTGTTGTCGACGAAAGCTGTGGCGTTCACTGGGGTTTTTGCGGCTTTTCATGCCACGTTGTATTTGATTTCGCCCGCGTTTTTGTGGCGAAATTGGGCTATCTATTTATCGCCTATCGAGGGGATGGTTCTGGGTCCTTGGGCAGGGTTCATGGCGGCCTTGATTGGCAGCACGATCGGCAGAGTGTTGCTTCCCAGTCCTTTGTGGATGTTCGGGATAATTGCAGAGCCGTTGAGTGTAATGTCCGCAGGCTTCTTGACAAGAGACAAGTGGCAGCCGGTCATAGCTCTTTACGCCGTCATGCTTGCCGCATACTTCATCAGTCCCTTGGGCCAGTCGCTTCCGCTTTGGCCTATGCTGGACACCATTGCTGCTGTTTGTTTAGTGTATCCTGCAGGTAAGTTGAGTAAAAACCTGTTCAGCGAGAACGTGAACCTTCTCCCCGTATCCTTGGTTATCGTGTCGTTCATAACGGTGGCCACGGACGGTCTGACCAGAGTTTTCCTGTTCATACCAGCCGGGCTGTACAGCAGTGTTCTGGGCTTATCTCCTGCGGCTACCGCAGCTGCGTTTGTAGGCGGCGGGGTTGACTCTTTCATTGAAGATGCCTTTGTCGTGTTAATCGCTCTCGTTGTCGGTGTTCCAATTCTTTTGGCCTTACGGAAGGTTTTAGACCTAAGAAAACCGTTAAGTTAAAAGAGGAGCACAGACCTCGCTGTCTGGAAACCGGGCAGCTCTCTGATTGCTCTCTCTCTTTCTCGCACAATGCGTTTTGATACTCGATGAACACGGCCCAATGACCGTTTTCTAAGCGGCGCTTCTACTGTGGATTGCTCTGTTTCGGTGCTTCTTTCTTAAGCAAACCCCATGCTACAAGTATGATGCCTACAAACAATACCGCTCCGACCGCGCCGTAGAAATACCACTTGTTTTCAACGCCCTCGTAAATGTTAGCGATATGGAGATCCTGCAATTCCCCGAGGATCAGAGCGATGATGATGAGCGCTGCGCCTATCGCCAAAGCTGTCATTCTTGTCTTCACTTACGACACCTGCTTTCACCATGTACGAATGAGAAAGTATTTAATCGTTCACACAGAGTTTGATTGGAAGATTACGCAGCATTGCCGTCAGACTGATGGTTCGCGAACAATTGTTCCGAAATAGGCGCAATGCACGATGTGGGTCAGGAAACATATGATTGTTGGACTCGAACCCAAATGGGAGTGGGCAGGACCGGACTTGAACCGGCGACCTTCTGCACGTCAAGCAGATGTCCTAACCGAGCTAGACTACCGCCCGCTGAGCTAGTCCACTTCCTTTTCCGATATATAGCTACTTCGTCCTATTCGCTAGCACGAAAGTGAAAAGCCTGCTTCAATCGGTCTATTCTTCTTGTTCGAGTTTCCTACATTCTCTAGTGTGTGGGGCCGAATGTTTCGTCAGAAGAGGCGCGCGCAGTTTCCAACTTGAACTGAAGATCTAGGAACTCTGCTACATGTTCTCTCTGATCATTTTCGCCAACCGGTGAATTCCTTCATCTATCTGCTGTTCTGTAGGGTAGGAAAAGTTGAGACGCATCGTATTCTGTCCTTTGCCGTTGCAATAGAAGGCTGATCCGATGACGTAGGCTACTTTGTTCTCGATAGCTTTGGTTAACAAGTCGTTAGCGCTCATGTTCTTGGGCAGTTTTACCCAGAGAAAAAGTCCGCCTTCGGGATGCGTCCACCTTACGCCTTTGGGCATGTATTTCTTTAAGGCTGTAAGCATCGCTTCAACTTTCTTGCTGTACAATTTGCGGATGCTCTCAACCTGCCTCTGCATCAATCCGCGTCTCATGAATTCAGCCACTATCAGCTGATTGTAAGTGGGACAGCACAGGTCCATGCTTTGTTTGGCAACTACCATTCGGTCCATCCATTCAGAAGGCGCCATAATCCACGCCAACCTCAGACCAGGACAGAGTATCTTGGAGAAAGTGCCCAGCGCTATGACTTGTTCCTCCTTGTCCAAACTGTAGATAGCGGGAACGCCTTCTCCTTTGAACCGCAGGTCTCGATAGGGGCTGTCTTCAAGAATTGGGACTTCGTATTGATAGGCCAATTCCAAGAGTTTCCTGCGCCTTTGCAGCGGAAGAGTGACTCCTGACGGGTTTTGAAAGTCAGGCACAACATATATGAACTTTGGCTTTTTCTTTCTCTTCGCAAGCCTTGCCAGTACCTCTTCAAGTATATCTATTCTCATTCCATCCTCGTCCTGCGGCACACCGATCATTTTGGCCCGGTAGGCAGCGAAGGCATGCAATCCGCCTATGTAGCTGGGCAACTCTAGCACTACGATGTCTTTGGGGTCAAGGAACACTTTTGAAACTATGTCCAGACCCTGCTGCGAACCTGCAGTGACCAGAATGTTCTCAGGTTTGACTGTCGACTTCTCGCGCATCATCCACTTGCTGATCTCTTCACGCAACGGAGCTTCTCCTTCTGTTGTACCGTACTGAAGGGCGGTTGCACCTCTCCGTCGCAGAATTTCGCAGGATATTTCTTCTAGTTCTTTGACTGGAAAAGTCTCTGAAGCAGGAAGCCCGCCTGCAAGAGAAATCATGTCTGGGATGCGGCTGACTTTGAGGAGTTCCCTGATCTCAGAACGTTTCATGTTCAAAGCGTTTTTTGAGTAGAATGCCGTCAAATTCTTGATCACAACAGTGTCTCCGTTCATGTAGTTTGGGCAAAGTGCCCGTTTCGAACGATGATCTGGTCAACCTATAAGGTTATTGCACTCATTCGACGGATTGGAAGATGAAAAAGGCAAGAATAGCTCGGTTCATTCTTTTCAGACATATGTGATATCAGGCAGATCTATTTTCTTCTGCTGAAAGCGAGAGTTCCAATAGTCATCATAACAGCGTCAAAGCCGCATACTATCAGGAGGTTGAAGTACAGGGGGTTTAAGGGTTGCCATGCGTTGCCAAGGATAATCGTTCTCAAAGCGTCGATGCCGTAGGTTAGTGGATTGAAGCTTGATATGATTTGTAGCCAGTTTGGAACGTCTCCGCGGATTGGAAAAAGCGCGCCGCTCAAGAAGAACAGGGGCAAGTTAATGAAACTCTGGATCACCCCGAAGCTTTCCAGGCTTTCTATGAAACTGGCCACCGTGAGCCCTATGCCTACCAGTCCAAAAGTGATCAAAATCATAACTGGCAAAGCCTCCAAAAACGTCAAAGGATCCAACCGAATTCCCAACAAAAAACCCAAAACGAAAACGATTATCCCCTGAATCACAGCGTCCGTGCTGTCGCCCAACATTTTGCCCAAGAAAATCGAAAAACGCGAAATGGGCGCCACCAGTATCTCCTTCAGAAACCCGAATTCCCTGTCCCATATGACCGATATACCCATAAACATCGAAGTAAAAAGAAGCGTCTGTCCGATTATTCCAGGAAAAATGTACTGCTGATAGGTCAGGTTGCCTATTGTTCCCGAAAAGCGGATACCACTGCCGAAGATGAGCAGCCAAAGCAGGGGTTGGACGAAACTGCTAATGATTCTCGCTCTATCTCGCAGATAGCGTTTGACTTCACGCAGCCAGAGCGTGTATATGCCCCTGATCTCGGTCATTTGATGCTTCTCCTCCTGATCGCTGCCATCCCGTGAAGCTCATCGCCACCTTCAGGACGAATCGCCCGACCAGTGTAATGCAAGAAAACATCCTCAAGGTTCGGCTCACGCAAAGACACGGACTCAACGAACACGCCGCTCTTCGCAGCGGCTTCCACAATTCTGGGCAAAAGAGCCTTTCCACCCCGAACCGTGACCTCAAGCCTGTCGTCAACCACACTGGCCTTCAGAATGCCAGCAGTTCCAGCAAGCAGGGAAGAAAGCCTGTCAGCCTCCTTGGTTTTTACCGTTATAACGTCGCCTTCAAGCGTTTCCTTCAACCCGGAAGGTGTGTCTGAAACCACGATCTTACCGTAATCCATGATCGCTATGCGGTCGGAAAGCCTGTCAGCCTCCTCCATGTAATGCGTCGTCAAAACCATGGTAATATCATGAGCCTTCCTCAAATCCTCAATGTAAGACCAAATGTGCCCCCTTGTCTGAGGATCAAGCCCAATCGTCGGCTCATCCAAAAACAAAACCCTCGGATAATGAATCAGGCCACGAGCAATCTCCAGCCGCCGCCTCATCCCGCCCGAGTAGGTCCGCAGAATATCGTCTGCCCTGTCCTCAAGCTCAACCAACTTCAAAACCCTGTCAATGCGCGACTTCTGCTCGCCCGGCGGCACCCCGTAAAGGTTAGCGTGCATGTAAAGGTTCTCCCGTCCCGTCAGCCTGTCGTCAATACTCGGATCCTGAAAAACTATGCCGATCGATTTCCGCACCTGCATGTCCTGCTTAACAATGTCAAAACCATTAACTCTCGCACTTCCAGAAGTAGGCTTCAAAATAGTGCAAAGCATCGAAATCGTCGTCGTCTTCCCCGCGCCATTGGGCCCCAACAAACCGAAAACTTCCCCCCGCTCAACCGAAATGCTCAGCCTGTCAACTGCCACAAGGCCATTAAAGCGCCTCGTAAGCTCGCTCGTCTCTATAGCATTCTCCAACGGCCTCACTTTTTCGTTCTATAATACTGTTGGTCAAACCAGAAGCCAAAGCCACAAAAAAAGCTTACGCTAAGCCACACACTATGCCGGTGAGGCAAGAACCACGCGGCGCGCCCAAGAAAAAGTACGCAACAACAAGCCGTTCACTCCACTTTCTGAAGGCCGATGAAAGTCAGACCAAAATGCAAAACCGGTTTAAAACCATGATAGAGTTCCATTCTTTCTAGCAGTTCTCAAACACCATGAATAGATAAGATACCCTAGTGGCAAAATTATGGCACACATAAGGGTCAACGTGAGGATTTCCGGCAGAATCATTTGTATTGACCAACCCGTCATCATAAGTCTGATGCAGGTGAAGAAGTAGTATTGCGGAACAAAATAGGAGATTATCTGAAGCTGGTAAGGCATTACCTGAGGCGGAAAGAGAACATTGCCGAAAACGCTCGTTAACATGCCTATCAACCATGTTACAGGATCCCCCTGCTTTATCAGTATCAATATGCCGGCACCTATCATGCTGAAGCCTACGAGCGTGCCGATACCCAGCCCCAAGACAAGCACTGTTCCGACAACGTTAATACTAAGCACAACCCCGAACGCTAAGGAACCTACAGCTAGGTATATGGCCACAACAACCGTGCTCCATATGAATCCCCAAGCAGAACTGCCGATGATGAACGTGCCCAAGCCCGTTGGAGAAACCAGGACCTCTTCTAGCGACCAAGGGTTAATGGTTTTTTGAACGAGAGTGAGACTCTGCCCTATGTACGTGTTGAAAGCCATACCGATCAATAAATAGGCTGTTAAGGACATATGATATGTTTGAAGGACACTCTGCATGGACGCGTTGCTGCCAAGGTATGCGTATGAAAGCGCTCCGAACAGGGCGCTCAAAACCATCAGAGCCATGTTTGTCTTGTAGGTAGAGAAGGATATGATATCTCTCTTCATGAAGTAATAGATTTTTTCGATTTCCTGAAACACTATTCTCCCAAGCCTGTTCCAGTTAACTCGATGAATGCATCCTCCAAGGTGGGTTCTTCACGCCTCAAATCAATCAGATGGATTTTTTCCTTGAAGAAAAAGTCGAGAACCACCGACAATGAGTCAATACTTTCAAGGTGAAGGCGCAAGCGCCGTTGGCCAAGCACAGAGTCTTCCATCTCGCTGCCGATGCCTACCACGCCTTCCATGGTTTTTATGGCATCTATTTGGGCATCAGTGATAGCTCTCACCCTTACGTCCACTACTTCATCCTTCTTTATCACACCCTTAATGGCGTCGGGGGTATCACAAGCGACAAGTTTTCCCTTATTCAGTATACATATCCTGTCACAGATTTGAGAGGCTTCTTCAACATAATGCGTAGTATACAACACCGTTTTACCAGCTTTTCTGCTAAGGTCGTTTCTAATAAACTCCCTCAGGGACCTAGAAGATACCACGTCCAAGCCCGTGGTCGGCTCGTCGAGAAGCAATATAGGCGGATCTGGAAGTAACGCTCTTGCCAAGGCTAACTTTCTCTTCATCCCACCTGAATACTTCTGGTAGTGTTCAAAGGCCTTATCTTTTAAACCTACCAACTCCAAGACCTCCATAATTCTTTCGCGTCTTCTACGACTCGGAACGTTGTAGATGGCTGAGAAAAATTCAAGGTTTCTGTATCCGCTAAGCCTCCAAAAGGCGCCCCTCTCACCCACACTGAAGAGGGCGCCAATCGACCTTTTAACATCCATTTGTTCACGCACTACATCGAAGCCGTTAACACAGGCGTTTCCTTCATCTGGAGGAAGCAAGGTGCATAGAATCTTCACCAAGGTTGTTTTTCCAGCCCCATTGGGCCCCAGCAAACCAAATAATTCGCCTCTTTTGATTTCCAGATTAAGGTGGTCAACCGCTCTCACAACTTTAGGTTCTTCCCGGTGGAAAAGGAAACTTCGAATCTCTAAACTTCTGGACGTCGACTTGAATATCTTAGTCAGATTATGCGTTTCTATAGCGACCTTTGACATCATCAACCCTGATTCTCCAACAGGAAGACTTGTTTCCATCAGAAATCATGAGCCTTTCATCCTTAAAACTTGCTCGATTCACTTCAATAATGCGCGCGCTGGGCTCAGACTCGCTAAACGACGTGACGTGAAGATTTCTCAACCATACATGTCTGCTACGGCTTTTCACCAACTTTCCCCATTGCTACTGAACCGGTCACAACTCTTGCGTTCAGAAAAGTCAGCTCATTACCAGAGTCCAGCAGAATCTTCGTGTAGAACGACGTGAGTTCACTAACCATACCTCCTGATTCATGCAGGTCGTACAGACTCTGTCGCCCAAAGAGTACGGAAGTCTGCTGGGCGAAACGATTTCATGACTAGTGAATGTGATAACAATGACCCCGCCTCGCACCACTTCTCCAGAGTACTGATTGCACGTTCATAAGTCTTATTTGAACTGTTTCAGAGTTAAACGTTCAGTATTCCTCGATTATGTGAGGGCTAAAGCTGGTACGGATGACAAAATCTATTGTTGACCTCAAAAGCACGTCAGGCGGGATAGTCGTAGATCTAGTTGAGAAAGATAAGATACACGTTTTGCATGTGGACGATGACCCTGTTTTTTTGAACGCCGCAAAGCAATGCTTGGAAGCTCAAGGTAAATTCCAAGTGGACACTGTGTTGTCCGTTGAAGAAGCACGAGAAAAGATGAATGGAAAAACGTATGACGTAATCATTTGCGAAAGTGTAATGCCAGGAAAACAGGGTCTCGAATTCCTGAAAGAATTGCGTGACAGCGGTAGCAATATTGCCTTTATCATCTTTACTGGAAAAGGCACAGAAGATCTAGCGGTTAAAGCATTAAACCTTGGTGCCAATCGGTACTTCAGCAAGGTTGGCTGTCCGGAAACGGCTTATGATGAACTGGCACACGGCATATGCCAAGTCGTAGAAAGCAAAAAGGCCGAGGAGGCGCTGAGGGAGAGTGAAAACTATCTAAAGATGATGTTAGATTCCGTGTTCACGGGACTCGTAGTCATAGACGAGGAAACGCACAGGATCGTTGATGCAAACAAGGACGCGTTAGAAGCTATAGGCGCTTCAAGAGAGGATGTTGTCGGAAAAGTATGCCACAGATTCATATGCCCAGCTGAAAAGGGAAAATGCCCAATAACCGACCTATGCCAGACTATAGACAGGTCAGAGCGCGTGCTGTTAAGGGCTGACGGTGGGAAAGTCCAGATTCTTAAGACTGTCACAAGGATGACCTACAAGAATCACAAGTATCTGGTGGACAGCTTCGTTGACATCACTAATCTGAAAAAAGCAGAGCATGCAATGCTCGAGAATCAAGAAAAGTTCAGACAGTTGTTCATAGATAATCCTGAGCCCGCTGTCTACGTAGATCCAGATTCCCGCATTCTAGATATTAATCCCCGTTTCACTGAGCTTTTCGGCTACTCCTTGGACGAGATTAAGGGAAAGCACATCAACGAGGTGGTAGTGCCAGATGACAAAATGGAAGAGGCGTCGATGCTCGACGCAAAATCCTTCAAAGGTTACGTTTATCATGAAACTGTCAGGAGGAGGAAAGACGGGTCTCTGATTCCAGTATCCGTCTCTATAGCACCCATTACACTTGAAGGCAGAATAATAGGGAGCGTGGGACTCTATCGAGACATCACAGAGAGGATACGCTATGAAAGAAGCCTTTCAGGTTTGAATGCATACAGTCGAAACTTGAATATGGCGAAGAACTTGGAAGAGATCTATGAGTTGACATTGGATGCTGCCGAAAAAATCTTGGGGTTCGAATTTGTTAATGTCCGCATTTTGGAGGCAGAAAAGCTACGCCTAGTGGCCTATCGAGGGTCTTCAGGAGTCTTGTCGCCGGAACTACCTTTGCATGCAGACAAAAGCATAATCGCACGGTCTGCCAGAACAGGTAAGACCATATTGGTTCCAGATGTCGGAAAGGAAGAGGCTTACGTCGAAGGTGGATTTGAAGCGCAGTCTGAACTAGCGGTCCCCATAAAGACCAGAGAGAAAGTTCTTGGAGTCTTAAACGTGGAAGGCATCAAATTAGATGCTTTTAACGATAAGGATAGTGAGTTGCTTGAAATCTTGGCATCACACGCCGCCACCGCAATGAGCAACTTGGAGCACGCCAAAAACTTGGAGGCCTACGCTCGAGAGATTCAGGAAAGCCGAGGGAAGTTTGAGCGGTTGTTTATGGATAATCCTGAGGCAGCTGTCTATCTGGATTCGGATTTTCACATTTCAGATGCTAACCCTCGTTTTAGTGAACTCTTCGGATACTCCTTAGATGAAATCAAGGGCAAACGTCTCTTGGATTTAATAGTGCCACAGGACAAAAAAGACGAAGGAGAGATGTTGGACAGAAAAGCCAAGGAAGCATATACATACCAAGATACCGTTAGAGAGAGAAAAGACGGAACCCTGGTTGCAGTGTCAATATCTTCAGCCCCTATTACCGTTGAAGACCAACCGATAGGCTATGTGGGATTGTATAGAGATATCACCGACAGAAAACACTATGAAAATAGTCTTTCGGCGTTGAACACTTACAGCCGAAACCTGAACATGGCGAAGAGTATGGAAGAGATCTATGAGTTGACATTGAACGCCGCCGAAAAAACCTTAGGATTTCGATTCGCTGACATCCTTATCATTGAAGGAAACATACTTCGCATTGTAGATCATCGAGGCCGCTCCAAGGATTTATCAGCGGAGTTACCACTGGATGGAGGCAGGGGCATAACAGTTTGGGCTGCAAAGACAGGCAAGCCTGTTTACGTTCCAGACATCAGCAAGGAAGAGACTTACGTTGAATTTGGGGCAGATATACTCTCTGAACTTGCTGTTCCCATCAAGATTGGTGATAGAGTTCTGGGGGTTCTGAACGTGGAAAGCAAGAAATTGAATGCTTTCAACGAAAAAGATCGAGAGCTACTTGAAATCTTAGGGTCTCACGCGGCTACCGCGATAAGCAACTTAGAGTATGCTAGAAATTTGGAAGCATATGCGCGAGAAATTCGAGAGAGCCAACAGATGTTTGAACGGCTTTTCATCGATAATCCTGAGGCAGCGGTGTACCTGGATTCAGGCTTTCACATTTTGAATGTCAACCCACGTTTCATGAGGCTTTTCGGTTACTCCTTGGATGAAATCAAGGGCCACCATGTCAACGATGTTATAGTGCCAAAGGAAAAGATGGAAGAAGCAGTTGTCTTCGATGAAAGAGCTAGCAAAGGGGAGATGTATCATGAAGACACTGTTAGAAAGAGAAAAGACGGAAGTCTAGTCCCAGTTGCCTTTTCCGCTGCTCCCATAATCGTCGAAAATCAAGTCATAGGTCATATAGCGGTGTACAAAGACATTTCTCAGCTGAAGAAAGCCGAAAAGGAATTGAGAGAGACATTGAAAAAGTTGGAGAAGACGAATGAGAAATTGCGTGTCGTTGGCGGATTGACTAGGCATGATGCCCGAAACAAGCTCAGCGCGATTACTGGCAATGTCTACTTGGCTAAAAAGAATTTGGCTGACAACCAAGTTCTGAAAAATCTGAAAGAGATGGAATCAGCTGTTGCACAAATGGTCAGAATTTTCGATTTTGCCAAAACTTACGAAATGCTGGGTGTCGAAGAATTGCGATTCGTAGATGTGGAGAAAATGGTTAACGAAGCAGTTTCGCTCTTTTCTGATCTGAAGAGTGTAAAGGTGATTAATAACTGCCATGGATTGATGGTTTTAGCGGATTCATTGCTGAGACAGTTGTTCTACAATTTTGTCGACAACTCATTGAAATACGGTGAAAAGTTAAAGACGATCACCATTTACTACGAAGAGATAGACAAGGATAAGCTGAAACTGGTTTACGAGGACGACGGCGTAGGCATAGCTGAATCAGAGAAGAAGAAGCTTTTCCAAGAAGGCTACGGAAGAGGCACTGGATATGGGTTATACTTGATAAGGAAGATGTGCGAAGACTATGGTTGGAACATACAGGAAACGGGCAAGCAGGGCGAAGGAGCCCAATTCACCATAACCATACCAAAAATCGATCAAAAAAGCGAAATAAGCTACAGAATTAGCTAGACAGCGATCTTGTAAACATCAGCGAAAAATAGAAATGTTTTTTTCAAGCTAGCGTTGCCTTTTTTGAGGGCACCCTGTAAGGCAATTGGTAGGCGCACGAATCGTGGCCCTAATTCAAAAATCGCTCCCTTTCGGCTCATCATCGCACAAAGGCTTCTTCAAAAAACCTCGCAGGTAAGTAGTCGTCTTTCCTCTTGGTCCCTTCTCTCACAACAGTGTAGTTTAACGAGAAAATCTCGAACCCAGGAATTAGAACGTTATAGCCTTGAAACCACTTCAAACATTCAGTTGCCAACCATCTCTTGCCAGTTGCTGTTTTGCACCAGCGAATGTTTATGAGCACGCCTGTTTCTCTTTTACAAAACTCTAATGGGATGTCATGCATGCCTAGGCTTTTCAAGTTCGTCGTTGTCAAGGTTGTTGGAGAAGCACTTTTCTTGTATGGTTTTCTTGGATGGATTTACGGAGTACTCGTGCAATTAACTAATCCACGTTGGCTGTCCCTTGGTCTATCGCATCTTACTCCATGGATTAGGACAGATACTTTTACAATCATATCGTTTCTTATCAGTGCCATCGGATTCTTCACGTGGAGGTTAGCCAAAGAATCGGTCAACTCAGCCCATGAACAGGCAACGCATCAAACGTTAACTTGCTAACCGGCTCAACCCTAGCATTTCCTGAAAACACGAACTAGCAGAATCTATGACGCATCGCCCTTCCTGCAAAACGTTTTCATTCCAACCCGACCGAATTTGTTCATCACAATCAAGAAGCGATTGTTCTCGCGGGCGCTTTCAAAATCCAAATCTCAGAGAGAGTTGAAGAGTTCAAATCGAAAATTAAGCTTGCAGGAATATGTAGAGAGACCAGTCGCAAGGAATATACGCTAGGAACGTAGACACTTCAAAGATGACCAACACTTGTGCAAGTGGTCTCTAGTCTCGTCATAAGTCCGCAGACATAAGAGGTTTCGTTCATGGGATACCAACCTGGGATGAGATCGCCCCGAAATTCTGGTCGAGGACGTGGAATGCCACGACGCGAAAAGGCCAAAGCCAGGGGGCAGAAACGCCGATCCAGCGGCAGTTACATATCGGAGGAGAACCACGTTCCGACATCAGAAGAGGTCGCGGACAGAACTCTCAACAGGCTACGTAACCTAGGAAACCAGAGATTTGCCCTTTCCCCCTTCGGTGAGCACTTCGGCCGGTGGCTGATGAACCTAAGAGACGTCCTATCCGTGTTTGAGTCAAGTCCCGCCATAAGCCCAGATGACCAATTCGCAAAGGAGCGTTCACAGATACTCTCGAACGTTGAACTTGAGCTTGAGGAAAAACGGCGCGAGGAGGCTTCTCGTGAGAAGGCTATCAAGAGTCTCTCGGATAATGAAGTTCTTCTTGAACGAATCGAAGAAGAATACGCTGCTAGGACGGGGGAGATCGAAGGACGAAAAAATGGGGAAATCAAGCGTCTGTCTGGCAACATTGACGGTCTCAAAGAAGAACTGGATCGTATAGCTCGAATGAAAACGGGCATCTTCAGAGCCCTCTCAAAGAAGGCTAAGGCACAAAAAGAGGCAGAAGCAACCGAGAGACTGAACTCCGCACGCAGGGAGCTCGCATCAGCCGTGCAACAGTTCACTGCTGAACAGGAGAGGCTCCAAGATGAATACGAGAGAAGGAAGCAGCCTGTCATCGAGCAAATACAAGATCAACAGAAAGAGATTGAGAACCAAGAGATCGATGGCTCTCTCGAAGCCAGACGAGCTGCATGCGAAGCACTCGTTAACGCAATGAATCGGCTTCTCCAGAGAAAAGGGTCCTCGCTTCCGTAGATCATTCAAACTCTCGGCTGAATGATGGTTCTAGAGATCAGGTTTGCATCCGAGATCAAGTGACCACGTCCTCACTGTCTCCCGCAGCTCCCCTCTTTTTATCCAGGTTGCGTGCATTGAATCGGAATAAAGCATTAACTCTATAAATCAGGCGAGAAGTAGGGTGGAATAGCTGTCAGGTGTTACAATGAAAAGAACAGTAAAGCAGATCTTGAAAAGTAAGGCGACAATAGAGGGCGCAGGTGTCAGACTCAAGCGAGTTTTTGGTTACAATGAAGCCCCTCTGTTTGATCCGTTTCTGCTTCTTGATCATTTTGGGTCAGAAAATCCCCAGGATTACACGAATGGATTTCCATGGCATCCTCATAGAGGGATTGAAACTGTCACTTACATGCTGAACGGAGAAGTAGAACATGGTGACAGCATAGGTAACCGCGGCCTGATTAGGTCTGGAGACATTCAATGGATGACTGCTGGGTCAGGGATAATCCATCAAGAAATGCCCAGAAGATATGAGGGCTTGATGCAGGGATTCCAACTTTGGGTGAACCTGCCTGCAAAAAAGAAGCTGATCACTCCAAAATATCGGGGAATCACAAAAGACCAAATCCCTACAATGGAAAAAGAAGGAGCTGAGATCAAAGTGATAGCGGGGGCAATTGGCGAGACGGAGGGGCCAATCAAAGATCTGGTAGTCAACGTTGAATATTTCGACGTAAGATTAGCCGCTGGAAAGACATTTGAGCATGCCACGGAAAGGGAGTGCAATGTGTTTGTCTACGCAATTGAAGGATTGGGCTACGCCGATGGTACAGTGATAGAACCTCAACACTGCGCCTTGTTTGGTGAGGGCGGCAGCGTCAAAATAGGGACAAAGGATGGCCTTCACTTCTTGTTTGCATCAGGGAAACCACTGAAGGAGCCTGTAGCTTGGGGAGGACCCATCGTAATGAATACTCAAGAAGAGTTGGAGAAGGCCTTCCAAGAACTGGATCGAGGCACTTTCATCAAAACAGGCAAAACAGTAAGACCCTCGAAAGACTTCTATCGAAGCTAAAGCTGGCCGCAAACTATTTCGCGGCTTGAACCCGACCCCAAGTGGAGATATTCCGCGACACCCTCTTTTTTCCGTCATGGTTGATGCTTCTCTTCTTCTGAACAAGCTAATATGTGCTCGCCGGTCACACGAATCGCGCGCGCTCGACCAGGTCGCAAGTGTCATCCAAAAACTATATTTCCAACGTTGCACAACCTCACGCAGAACAGTTGTGCATGATGGGGCTGTGCCGGTTCCAAGAGATTTTGTGAAGGGGATGGCTGAGTGAGGTTGTCGTTCGAATGATTCCGGTTGAAATCTCTTCTGTCAGAAAATCGTATGGCGATCTGAAGGCGGTTGATGGAGTTTCCTTTTCGGTTAGCGAGGGTGAAGTTTTTGCTCTTCTCGGCCCGAACGGCGCGGGTAAGACAACGCTGATAGAGATTATGGAGGGTTTGCGGAAACGAGACGAAGGTACTGTGAAGGTGCTCGGTCTTGATCCGTGGGAAAACAGCTACCTGCTTCACAGGAGAATTGGGGTGATACCGCAGGACTTCACGTTCTTTGACAAGGCAAACGCGAGGGAGGCGGTGAAATATTACGCGGATCTTTTTGGTGTCAGCGTCGACCCAGATGAGATCTTGAAAGAAGTTTTGTTGGAGGATTCGGCTGGTGTCCTTTTTGAGAATTTTTCTGGAGGGCAAAAGCAGAAGATGGGTCTTGCTCTCTCACTCGTGAATTCTGCTGAGCTTCTTTTCCTTGACGAACCCACTACGGGGCTTGATCCGAACGCGAGAAGAGCTGTTTGGGACGTGATAAGAGGGTTGAGGGATAAGGGCAGGACGGTGATTCTGACTACGCATTACCTCGATGAGGCTGAGCAGCTCTCCGACAGGGTCGCCATCATGAACCATGGACGCATAGTGGCAATGGGAACCGCTGAAGACATCATTGAAACTCACGGCTCGGGGGAAAGGCTGGAAATCCACGGAACAGAGAAGCTAGCCGCCTACATCAGGACGAACACGAATTTGAAGACTGAGTATAGCGGCAAGGGTTTGGTCAGCATAGCCATCAGCCAAAAACAAGATGCCCTGACAGCCCTGACGGCGATCGAGCAGTCAGGACTCGACTGGCACGATCTTCACACACGCCGCGACAGTCTGGACGACGTGTTCGTCAAACTCGTGAGCGGAACGATTGATGAGCACGGTGAGATCAGAGTTGAACCTACTGACGATAAATCAAATAATCAGCGGAGACGCTAGGACGAATGCCAAGTGCAAGAAGAATCACGTCTGACCTTCGCTTGTATGGTCGCGGATACCTAAGAAACGCGGCAGGACTGTTCTTCGGCCTAATATTCCCAGTCATCCTCATAATCATCTTCGGCGCCATCTTCTCCAGCGGCTTTTCCGGCATGATAACACTCTACGTTCAAAACCACGACACTGGTCCAGTCTCCAACTTTTTCCTGGGCAACCTTACGAACACAGGCACGGTTAGCTTGGTACAGGTGAGTAATTCTGAAAACTTCTCTCAATACCTCTCGGCTCATTCCGCGTCCGACGGAATAATCATTCCCGCGGATTTCTCGGCAGACTACTTGGCCGGCAAGCCCGTCAACGTGACACTCTACGGCAACCCCTCCCAAAGCTCAAGCACTATCGTCAGCGGAACCGTCACCGGAGTGATAAACGGGTTTAACCTAGGATATTTCCACGGCATGCCAATCATCGGCGTAATGCAGACTACAGCCAATTCTCAGGCGACCAAGTACATCGATTTCCTAGTCCCAGGACTCATCGGTTTCTCAATACTCATCAGCCCGATGTTTTCTCTCGTAAACATATCCTCCGAGTACAAGAGAATAAAACTGTTCAAACAGTTATCGCTGACTCCCCTCACCAAAATCGAGTGGCTAGCCTCCAAGGTACTCTTCTACATCCTCCTCTCATCCGTGTCATTCTTGTTAATGACCGCCGTAGGAGTAATCGCCTTTGGCGCACACGTTGCGCTCTCACCGTGGCTGATACCGTTCCTGATACTGGGACCGATGTTCTTCGCCTCACTGGGCATGCTCGTAGGAACAATCTCAAAGAGCACCGAAACAGCCAGCGTGATCGGAAACGTCATAACGTTCCCAATGATGTTTCTCTCCGGCACCTTCTTCCCTATATCGCTCATGCCCACGTACTTGCAAGCTTTCGCACACGTCCTGCCGCTGTTCTACATAATCGATGGACTCAACGGCGTCATGATATACAACAACTACGCACAGGCAACAATAGACCTCGTCGTAGTCGCAGCAATCACGATCGTTGCCTTCGTAGCCGCAGCGAGATTATTCAAGTGGAGAGAAGACTAGCGGGCGCTAATCAAATACAGCGTTACATAGTACTCAATCAAGGGCAAAGAGAATAAGTAACATCTAAGGACGATGAAAAAACCAATCAATGGAACAACACCCACTAAATTCCTAGTGACGAAATCATCAAACCTATTTTCTTCACCATCCTATTCAAAAACAATTCTTAATAGCTTCTGAAACCCATGTCCTAAGCATGGGAGACCTTAGTTTCGCTGGCTTCCTTTCCATAATAATAGCATTGGGACTGTTGTACCATTATAGTCGTTCAAGAAGCGAGGCGGACAGCAAACTGGACAAATTCAAAAGCATCTATTTCTTGCTAATCATTCTTGGGTTCTGCTTGATTGTGCTGGACAACCTACCTTCCATATTTCCATATCAGTCCTAACTAGATAGGGAGATCGCACTACTGCCTTGACTCGTATTAACCTCGTTCTTTCAGCAAGGCACAGTAACCTCATTGTATTGGCGAAGTAACAAACCATACTGCTTAGCAGTCTATCCACCGCGTGCATTAGAAAAACTGACTTTTATCAAAGTTGCTGAAACCCTAGAGACACCTCTGGGACAAACGAAATCTTGATTTGGGGAAAAAGAGAAACCCTTGCACACACATGAGTGGGGACCTTTCAAAAAAATAGAGGAAAACACAGTAACATGTCCGAACAACAGAGCGAAATTTGACGTCACAACAGGCAAAGTTGTTTCGGGTCCAAAAGTGTTCCTCATGCACCCAAAAATCAAAGACGAGCCCACCTACGCCGTGAAAGTTGAAAGAAAAGACATCCTGCCTGAACGCGAGCAGTTGCTTTGTCGTGGTAAGGCGAAGGGAACCGAAGTCCCCAAAACCTATATGCTGGTTCCTTTCTAGCTATTTCCGCTTGGCTAATTTCTTGTTGGTCGTCTGCAGCTCCTTCTGCAACATCTGGATTGTGCGCTTAAGATAGGTGCGTTTTCGTTCCAAGTTTTTTATCGCATCTTCCGATTCTTGGCTTCTCTCCTCAAGGAAGGCTGAGAAGGGGGCGGGTAAAACTGGCATTGGTAACTTTTTTGGTTCCATGTTCAAAACGTCTCTAGCAAATTCTTGAAACATGGTGTTCATGCTATTTGCCAGTTCGCTTTGTTTGATAATCGCGCGTTTGAGAATGGCCTCGCCTGTTTCAGTGATTTTGTAGACCTTCCTTTTTCTGTTTTTCTGGGTTGACCATTCTCCTTCGATGTATCCTGTTCTTTCAAGGTCTCGAAGGATGGGATATACCCCGCCGGCGGTCGGCTTCCAAAAACCTTTCGTTTTGTCTTTGATTTCTTTCATAATTTCGTAGCCGTGAGCCGGTCGTTTGTTCAGAATGATAAGCCCTGCGACCCTTATGTAGCCTTTTTGGGCCTCCTTCACCCAATCTGCGGTTGTCTTCTCCTCATCTTCAACGTGCATTCGTATTTCGAAGTTAGTACTGTCCGTAGGAATATTTATATTTTGCTTAGATATATTGCAACGGATAATATTTCAGCTGAAGGTGATTTCCCGTTGGAAAGTGAGTCGATAATCATTGTAAAAAACCTTACGAAAACATTTGGTGATTTCGTAGCTGTTGACAGCATCTCGTTCGACGTCAAGAAAGGCGAGGTTTTCGGCCTGCTCGGTCCTAACGGAGCGGGTAAGAGCACAACCTTAAGAATGCTCTCTACGTTAGCCAGGCCAACGAAGGGAACTGCCACGATTGGTGGTTACGACGTAGTGAAGAATGATACTGATGTGCGGAAACTGATAGGCATCGTCTCTGAAAAGATGATAATGTACAACCGGTTGACGGCTAGGGAGAACCTGATTTTCTTCGGAAATCTCTTTAACATTCCCAAGAACGTCTTAACGAAGAGAATCGACGACCTGCTAGAGCTGGTTCAACTTACCAAATGGAAAAACGCTCAAGTGGGTACATTTTCCAGTGGTATGCGACAGAGGATGAACGTGATACGGGCGTTGCTTAACATGCCCCAGGTGCTATTCTTGGATGAGCCAACTCTAGGTTTGGATCCTCAGTCGTCTGTCGAGATCAGGGACTTCATAAAGAAACTCAATAGAGAAAATAAAACTACGATTATCATAACGACGCACATGATGGTTGATGCCGATTTGCTATGTGATCGCATAGGCATTATGGACCATGCCAAAATTGTTGCACTTGATACATCCACGAATTTGAAAAAACTCATTTCTGGAGAGGACACAACAATACTGAAACTAGAGATTGGAAATTTATCACCCGATATTATTGAGGCAATCCGGGCGTGCAAGTGCACGGATGCCGTTTCTCAAGAGAATTCTACCCATTTGAGAATCATTGCCCACGGCGATGAGGCGTTCGACTCAGTAATTGACGCTGTGAGGGAGAAAGACGGAAAGATAAATTCTATGGAAAATCCTCAGCCTACACTTGAGGATGTGTTCTTGCACATAACCGGTCACGAGGTAAGAGATAGCACAGACCAAAAGATACCGATGGTGATGGGTCGTCGACGCTTTGGGGCGCCCCCGCAAGGGAGGATAAGGTGAGGCAGTATGGGCGCAAAAACTCTACTTACACATAGTTTAAGGATTGCCTGGAAAGATTTGACGGAGCTGTATCGGAACCGACTCGGGTTAGTCCTGCTTGTTCTGATGCCTTTGTTCATGATGGTCATGGTTGGCTTCATCTATCCGTCTAACGGCATCTCCGCAAGCAACTTGCCGGTGGCATTGGTGAATGAGGATGCAGGCTATGGCAATTCCACAATAGCGAGCCAGACTTTCATAATGGGTCTACAGCAAATCAACAATAGGACAAGCATGATCACTCTTTCTAACGCAACAAGTGAGAGCGATATCAAAAGCATGGTTCAGAAAGGCGATATCGAAGGAGGCATAGTCATCCCAAGCAATTTCACTGAGAGCATCTTGAACGGAGAACAGGGTACTCTAATCATCATAACGGACCAGTCTAATCCACAAATATCGGCAACCATTCAGGCAGTCTTGTCGGCTGTATTTGATCAAATGGGAACAATGTTGGCCCAAGAAAACGTTCAGAGGCTAAATCCAGCAGTTAACGCAAGCAATTCTCTAGCGATCGTAAAGCCTTACAACGTTCAGACAGAAGGAGTTGTACCCGGAACTCCCAGTTACTTCGACTTCATCGCCCCAGGAATAATGGCCATGACCGTGATGATGAGCGTCATGACGGGGCTCCCTGTGGCTATCTCCCAAGAGAAGGAAGTCGGCACTTTGGACGGAATGATGGTTGCACCAATCAACAGGCTGTCCATAATACTTGGGAAAACCCTAGGTCAGACTGCAAGAGGCCTGCTGCAAGGAACCATTATACTAGTGATGGCTGCGGTTTTGTTTCACGTCGCAATTCAAGGAAGCATCCTGCTTGTCTTCG
>Ga0315268_10002501_pt1 | contig 20714 bp, 14 predicted proteins | sample C1_top_MG_FD_204535 | JGI IMG/M metagenome (GOLD analysis project Ga0315268, IMG submission 204535) | Sediment microbial communities from Yellowstone Lake, YNP, Wyoming, USA - C1_top | ecosystem: Environmental > Aquatic > Freshwater > Lake > Sediment | place: USA: Wyoming | collected 2017-08-01
GCAATCAAAGGCGAACAGGTAGTAGCGGCCAGGCCGCGGATTGGCGAAGGTGGCGAGTTGCTTGCTGGGCTGGGTCGTCATGGTGGCTTCCGTGTCGGTTCGAGCGCCCCCCTTGTAGGCTGTAAAAAATGATTTAGCAAACGCCGGGGCTGGGCTAGAGTCACCGGCCGCCTAAGCATTGAAAACTGGGCCGGGGATTGGGGCATGAGCAAGAAAGAGCGTCGGCGTACGACCGTGCTGTGCGTCGATCCGCGCAACGTGCTGCGGCCGCTGGTCGAGCACGGGCTGGCCGGCGACGATGTCCGTGTGATCAGCGCTGCCAACGGTGCGGCTGCGCTGCAGGCGATCCAGGCGGTCAACCTGGAAGCCGTGATCAGCGACCTGGAGGCGCCGGTCTACTCGGGCGCCGATCTGAGCAGCTCGCTCACCAACCTGCCCAACAAGAAGATCCCGATGCTGCTGGTCTTTCCCGCGGGCAGCAGCGATGCGGGCGAGGTGGCAGCGCGCTGCGAAGCCGACAGCTACGTGGTCGGCGATCCGTCGGCGTCGGCCATGGGCGCGCTGGTGCGCGGTCTGCTGCGCGAGTCGGCGCTGCAGCACCGCGTGCACTACGTCGAGGACCTGCTGCGGCGCGAGCAAAAGCGCTACGAGAGCAACGCTGACCTCGACCAGGACACCGGTTTCTTGCCGCTCGGTGTGTTCAAGCGCGTGCTGCCCAACGAGGCCAAGCGCGCCAGCCGTTACCACATCCCGCTCGGTCTGGTGCTGGTCGGGTTTGATGCCTACGCCCCGCTCAAGGGGCGCTACGGCGAGCGCTCGCTGGCCCCGCTGTTCGCCGACATGGCGAGCGTGATCCTGCGCGTCATCCGCGACATCGACATCCCGGTGCGCTCGGCGCCCGACACCGCGTTGCTGCTGCTGCCGCACACCGACACCGCCGGCGCCAAGCGCGTCGGCGATCGCATCGCCGGCCAGGCGCGCCTGCTGCGGGTCGAGGTGGCGGGCGAGCGGGTCAAGGCCACGACCTCGATCGGGGTGGCTGGTTACGACGGCGTAGGCGAGGTCAGCTTTGCCGACCTGTGGCGCCGCGCCAAAGCCGCGCTCGAGGCGGTGCAGGCGCACGGTGGCGACGGCGTCGACGTGCGGTAATGTTCTGAGGGTTTGTCGGCGACGTGCCAACTGCCAACGACGACATTGCACTCCGCGCGAATGGCCTGACCAAGCGCTACGGCGATCTGGTCGCCGTCGACCAGCTGTCGTTTGCCGTGCGGCGCGGCGAGATCCTGGGCTTTCTCGGTCCCAATGGCGCCGGCAAGACGACCGCGCTCAAGATGATGTGCGGACTGCTGCGGCCCGATGCCGGCAGCGTCGAGATCCAGGGCCAACCGTTGACCGCTGGCCGCGGTCGCAGCCGCGTGATCGGAGTGGCGCCCCAGAACGTCGTCATCTGGGAGATGCTGACCTGCCACGAGCAGCTCGAGTTCATCGGCCGCATGTACAACGTGCCGGCGCCGGTGGCGCGCGCGCGAGCGACCGCGCTGCTGGCTGCGTTTGGCCTGCAGGAAAAGGCCCACCGCCTGGGCAAGACGCTGTCCGGCGGCATGCAGCGCCGGCTCAACATCGCGCTCGGTCTGGTGCACCAGCCTGAGATCCTGTTTCTCGACGAGCCGCAGGCCGGTCTCGACCCGCAGAGCCGGGTGCTGGTGCGCGACTACGTGCGGGCGCTGGCCGGCAACATGACCGTGGTCATCACCACCCACGACATGGAGGAGGCCGAAAAGCTGTGCCACCGCGTCTGCATCGTCGATCGCGGCAAGCTGCTGGCGCTGGACACGGTCGACGGCATCAAGCGGCAGCTGGGCGAGGGCGACCTGTTCGAACTCGAGCTGAACGCCGACGTGGCGACCGCGCTGCTGCCGTTGCTGGGCGAAGCGCAGGCAGCAGCGCCGCTGCTGGTCGACGGCCGGATGCTGCGCTTCCCGTCGACCGCGGGCAATGCGCTGCTGACGCGGGTGCTGCACGTGGTCGACGAGCGCGGACTCAAGCTGGTGCAGCTGCGGTTGCGCAGCGCCACCCTCGAGGACGTCTTCATTCGGCTGACCGGCCGGGGGTTGCGCGAATGAGGATGCTCGCCTTTCTCAAGAAGACATTCTGGGAGAACCTGCGCGACTGGAAGGTCCTGATCCTGGCGCTGGTGTTCGCGCCCTGCTTCGTCTTCATGATGTACGGCTACTTTGGCGTCAGCGCACCGGTGTACACGCTGCTGGTCGCCAACCACGACCAGGGCAGCGCGGCCAGCGCGGCGCTGATCGAATCCTGGCGCACCGCCAAGCACGCCGACGGCAAACCGGTGTTCGCGTTCACCGCGGTCGACAACGTGGCCGCGGCGCAGGCGCGGATTCGCAGCCGCGATGCCGACCTGCTGGTCGAGATCCCGGCTGGCTTTGGACAGGCGCTGGATGATTTTCGGGCGCAGCTCAGTCCAGCTCCGGCGCGGCTGACCAACCACGGCGATGTCGCCAACGTGCGCTCCTCGATGGCGCTGGCGCTGTCGGACTACACGGCGTTCGGGTTTTCCGCGCACTACACCCAGGCTCGCACGCCGCTCGACGTCGCGCTCAACGACGTGGGCGGTGCACGTCAGCTCAGCGAGTTCGATCTGTACGTGCCGGCGCTGCTGGTGCTGGCCATCATCATGGTGCTGTTCACCGCCGCCGCCAGCCTGATCAAGGAGATCGACAAGGGCACCATGACGCGGCTCATGCTGTCGCGGCTGACCACGTTCGAGTTTCTGTGTGCGATCTCGATCAACCAGCTGCTGATCGGCGTCGGTGCGCTGGCGCTCGCCTATCTGGCGGCGCTGGCGTGCGGCTACCACAGCGACGGGTCGCTGCTGGCGGTGCTGCTGGTGGGCGCAGTGTCGACGCTGGGCGTGGTGGCGCTGGCGCTGCTGACAGCAGGCTGGTTGAAGACGATGTTCGAGCTGCTGACCATCGGCACGTTTCCGTTCTTCGTGCTGATGTTCTTTAGCGAGTGCATGTTTCCGCTGCCCAAGGTGACGCTGTTTCGCGTCGCGGGCCACGCGGTCTACCTCAACGACGTGCTGCCGACGGCGCTGTGCGTGCGCGCGCTCGGGCAGGTGCTCAACTTTGGCGCCGGCATCGGCGACGTCGCCTTCGAGCTGGTGCTGATGGCACTGCTCACGGTCGTTTATTTTATTCTGGGCGCGTGGTTATTCCGGCGGCGGCATTTGCACGTGTGACCAGCGTCGCTTCCGTCGCTACTTCAGCACCGCGCGCCACCAAAGTTCGCGCGGAATCTCACCCGCCAGCGCAAACGACGCGCCGATGCGCGGCAACGCGAGCTGCACGTTTTTTTCGGTCGCCGCGACGAGCAGCTCCTCGGGCGGCGCGTACCAGGCGTGCAGCCCGAGGTTGAAGGTGCCCCAATGGATCGGCAGCAGCACCTTGCCGCCCAGCATCTGGTGCGCGGTCACGGCGCCGACCGGTCCCAGGTGGATGTCGCCCCAGGCCGGGTCATAGGCGCCGATCTCCAGCAGGTCGAGGTCGAACGGCCCGAACTTCTCGCCGATCTCGCGCAAGCCATCGAACAACCCGCTGTCGCCGCCGAAATAGACGCGCCGGGTCGGCCCGAGCAGCGTGTACGACGTCCACAGCGTGCGGTTGCGGCCGAACAGACCGCGACCGGAGAAGTGGCGGGCCGGTGTCGCCACCACGGTCAACCGGCCGGGCGCGATCACGCGCTGCTGCCACCAGTCCAGCTCGTCGACGTGGTCGGCGGCCACCCCCCACGCCGCCAGCCAACGGCCGACGCCGAGCGGCACCACGAAGCGCGCGCCACGGCTTGCCAGGGTGCGGATCGTGGTCTCGTCCAGGTGGTCGAAGTGGTCGTGCGAGATCAGCACGACGTCGGGCAGCGGCAGCTGGTCGAGTGGGATCGCCGGCGGGTGAAAGCGGCGCGGTCCGGCAAACGAAACCGGCGAGCTGCGCTCGGACCAGACCGGGTCGCACAGCACGCTGCTGCCTTCGACGTCGAGCCAGACGCTCGAGTGGCCAAACCAGGTGACGCGCACGTCGTCCAGCGGCGGCGCAACCAAGCTGGCGACGCTCAACGGCTGCACCGGCAGCGGTCGAGCCGGCTCGCGCTCGCCGCGTTCGAACAAAAAGCGCCAGATGACGCCGCCGTGATCGCGCAGCATGACGTCGGTGGCAACCGGGTTGGCGAAGCGATCGCCCGCCCGCGCTGTCACTCGAGGACGACTTTCACTGAACCGTTGTTCGCATTGAGCAGGGAGTAGATCAAGAAACCACCGCCGACGGCGGCGCCGGCAACCACCAGCGCGCCACCACCGACGCCGGCCCAAAACAGCGGACTGGAGGTCAGCGCACCATCCTGCTTATCCGCGTCGGCGATGCGGCCGCGCGCGGCGGCCTCCTCGTCCTCGGGATGCTCGTCGACCACCGGCGGCCGCCCACCGGCTGGCTTGAGCTCGTCGTCGGCCCAGGAGCCGGTGCGCGGCTCGCCGGCTGGCTCGACCGGCTTGCTGCCGGTCCCATTGCGCTCGTCGGGCGGCGCCACGATCTCATCGCCGTCCTTGATTGGCTCCAAATCAGGCACCACGACCGGTTTGCTGGCCGCCGCAGGCTTGTCGGCCGGCTTTTTTTCGACCACCGGCTCTGGTTTGTCGGCCGGTTTCTTGTCGGCGGGCTTTTTGTCGGCGGGCTTCTTATCGGCGGGCTTCTTGTCTGCGGGTTTCTTGTCCGCCGGTTTCTTGTCTTCGACCGCGTTGAGGTCGTCTGCGCTGAAGTCCAGGTCGCCATCCGGCAAGTCTTCCTGGGCTGCCAACGCGGTTGCCGTCGAGGCGGCCAGCGCAGGGGCCAGGCTGTGGGCGCGCAGCGCCGGCGCGCCGAGCACGAACAGCGACAACGTCGTCGTGGCGAGTGCGATCCGGCTCACAGCTGCGGCTCCATCTTGTCCGTGTAGATTTCGGCGGTGCCCAGGATGACGCGGCCAGTGCCCTGCTGGTCCTCGCCCCCAAACAAAACGACGCTGCTGCCTCCGACGTGCACGGCGACGGCGCCGCCGCGCGCCTGGCGCAGCAGCACCGGCTGTCCCTCGGCCGTGATGTCGGGCTGGATGCCGCCCTCGCCGAAGTCGAAGACCTCCATGTCCTTGGCCGGCAACAGCTCGGTGACGCTGTTGTAGCCGCCCGCGATGAAGGCGCGGCCAAACCAGGCCAGCGCGGTCGAGGTCGGGAACAATCGGGCCGCCCGTAGTTTGTAGTTGCCGCCAGCCGCGCCGAGCTTGTTCTCGGCCGGCGAGTAGAGGCGGATGTCGCTGACCGGCGAGCTGGCAAAAACCAGATCGCCGCTGCTGTAGTCGCGGCGCAGGCCTCCCGCGATCAGCACGAAGGTGCCGCCGTCGGTCGTGAGGTGCGACGCCGTGGCGAAGAAGACGTTGTCGGTGGTGCCGGCGCCAAGCACCTTGTTGTTGGGGTCGACCGGCACGAACACGTCCTGGCCGGGCCTGAACCACTCGGGGCAGGCCAGCACCGCGGCATCGTTGCTGCAGTCGCCGGCCGGGCTGCTGTCGGTCGCGCCGCCCCAGAAAAAGACGCGGCCGTCGTCGAGCAGGGTCGCCGTGTGGCCGAGCCTGAAGCGCGCCATCGACGGGCCCGGCGTGCAGACCACTGCGCTGCCCGAGACGCGGCACATGATCGACTTGTTGGTGGCTGCGCCCGCGGTGACGTCGGTGCCGCCGCCGGCGATCAGCACGCGGCCGTCGCCGAGGGCGGTCACGGTGTGGAACACCAGTGCCGGTTGCATGGTCGAATCGAGCGTCAGCTTGGTGAACGCGTTGCTGGCTGGATCGTAGACCTCGACCCAGGACACCGGTTGTTGCGGCTGCAGCGGGAACGGCGTGTGCACCGGATCGTAGGTCATACGCTCGGCGCCGCCCACGATCAGCACACGGCCGTCGCCGAGCAGTGCGCTCTGCGCCAGCCCGCGCTTCCAGGTCATGTTGCCGGCCTCGGCAAAGGTCCCGGTATAGGGGTCGTAGATCTCGGCCGTGTCGGTGCCCTGGTATTCGCGGCAACCAGCGCAGCTGGCGCTGCCGATCTGGTAGAAACCGCCGGCCAGCAACACGCGGCCGTCAGTCAGCTGCGTTGCTGTCGAGAACAGCCGCGGCGCGCCGAGCGGTGCGCGGGCGCAGGTCATGGTGGACAGCTTGGTCATCAGCGCCGGCACCGTGGCGGTCTTGCCCGCCTCGACCGGAAAGCCGAGGTGAAAGCCACGCCACAGCGTCACCGCGCTTTTACCCTGGCCGGCCAGGCCCGAGATCAGCAGGTTGCGCGCGGCGCCGGCGGGCACGCCGTCGAGTTGCAGGCTGCTCGAACTCTTGGCGTCGCTGGCGTTGAAATCCTTGCGCAGCGGCTGCTCCAGGCCGGCGCCGGTGAGCTTGAGCCGGAACAGATCGACCTCGTCGACGTAGTTGCCCTTGGGCACCGGATCGGTCGGGCAGGCATCCAGGCTCTGCGGTAGCACGCCAAAACGCGCGTGCACGGCGATCGGCTCGTCCGGGCCGCACGCCGCGAGCAGCGCGCCCGCGTAGACCGCGCCCGCGCACAGCGCGCTCGCCAGGAGGCCATGAGCGATCTTCATGACCAGCCACTCCTCCGGCAGCCGGGTGGTGCGCCGCCGGTGTCGTCATCCCCACCGTTGGTTCGATCCCATAGCACGCCACCACGGCGTGCGCCAATGGCCCGCACGTGCGATTGCTGCCGGGGTGAAGCCCGTCGAGATTCACTCTCGATGGGCGAGGGGGCGGCCGATGACCCTTGGAAATCCCCGGCGGGGGACGCCCCCTAGATAAAGGCCGGCTCGATCCCAAGCACGACAGCGACGTCGAGCACCTGGCCGGGTTGCAGCACCAGCGGGAACAGCGGCAGCAGCGCCGTGCCCTGGTAGGTCAGCACGAATCCCCGCTCGTCGTGCGACGCGGTCTCGATCGGATAGCGCCAGAAACCCTGGCACCCCTCGGCGCTGACCACCGCGGCATGCTGCTGACGGCCGTCGACCAGCGCGATCTCGTTCACGCCGTCGCAGCTGCCGGCGGTGTCGATCGGCAACCGGTGCTCGCCGCAGCGCAGGTAGTGGCGGGCGTCCGCCGGCAGGTGGACCGCCAGGTTGATCTCGGGCGCAAACAGGCAGTCGAGCGGCGCCCCCTCCTCGTGCGTGATCGAGTACAGCACCTGCACCGCCGCCCCCTGGCGCGGCACCAGGAAACGCTTGGCGATGCGCAGTCGCGCCTCGCCGGCGGTCGTGCGTACCACACCGTCGGCGCGCAGCACGGCCTCGACTCCGCCGTCGATGTCGTCGCGCACCGCCACCTCGACCAGCGCATAGCTGGCGTCGGCAAAGCTGCCGCGATCGAGGCCCGGATCGTCGCGCACGCGCTCGGCGCTGGCGCTGCGTTCGTAAAAGCGATCGCGAAAGCTCCAGCGCGGCGCGCGGTCGAAGGCGAGGCCGTGCCGCAGCCGCGACTGCTCGTCCGGCGGCAACCGCGGCACCTGGTCGTGATAGTGCTCGGGTCGCCGCGCCAGCGTGTTGAGCAGCGGCTCGCAGCGCAGCCGGTCGTCAAAGGCGAACAGCGTACCGCCCTGCGCCGGCGCCACGTAGACGTTGACCTGGCGATTGCCGAGCAACGCCTCGTCGGCGAGATCGCCGTCGAAGTCGGTGCGCTCGAAGCGAGCGCGCTCCTCCGGACCGAGCAGCACCTCGCCCAGCATCTGCTCGGCGTGGAGCAACCGCTCGAGCACGCCGTGGCGCAGATGCGCGCAGTAGATGCCGCCAAACCAGCCGTGCCAGTAGGCCGAGCTGCACTGGCCGGCGTACAGCGCGCGCTGCGCGGTGGCCAGCCGGTCCGCGATCAGCTGGCGATCGCCGTACAAGGTGCCGGCGCGGTTGGCGACGAACGCTTCGCGCAGTGCCGTCGACACCTGCACGGATTTCTTGTGCAGGTGGTTGGCCTCCGGGTACTTGGCTAGAAAACCCGAAAATAACCCGCCGCGCAGAAACGGCAGCGCGCGGCCGCAGGCCGAGTCAGGTGCGGCGTTGCGGGCTTCGGCACGGCAGGCGAGCAGGCGGCGGCCGGCCTCGGTCGGCAACGCCCAGGCATCCATCTCCTCGTACGACGCGGTGGGCAGGTAGACCCGGCCCTGGCAGGGGTAGCGCGCGAGCACCGCCGACGGGGTGGTGGTGTAGATGCGCTCGCGGTTCTGTTCGAGCAGCGTGAAAAACCGCTCGAGCCAGCGTTCGTTCTTCATCAGCGCGGCGGTGCCCGGCCACAGGCCGAACTTCTCGCCGTCGTCGCCATAGGTGAGCACGGCCGGGTCGCCGCGCTGCGCCAACCGCTGGCCGAGGTCGGCGATCTGCTCGATCACCTGCTCGGGGGTGCGGAACGGGATGGCGTAGCGCAGCGGCCGCGCGATCGGAAACACCGCCACCGCGGCGCCAGCCTTCTCGGTGACGTAATAGCCGCCGAGCGCACCGCCGGGGGGAGCGGGGATACCGGCCGCCTCGAAGTGGCTGTCGTCGAGCAGCACGTACTGGGCGCCGGCGTTGGCCAGAGTGCGCGGCAGGTCCGGGTCCCAGGCCCGCTCGGCCAGCCAGATGCCGCGCGGCGAGGTGTGCAGGTGGGTCTCGGCAAAAGCCGCCAGCATCTCGATCTGACCGCGGCCGTCCTCGTCCGACAACAGTGGCAGCACCGGCTCATAGAAGCCGCCGCCCAGGATCTCGACCTGCTCCCGCTGGCACAGCGTGGCCAGGTCGCTGACGTAACTCGGCTCCTCGCGCAGCAGCCACTCGAGCAGCGGTCCGCTGTGGTGCAGCGCGACCCGCACGTCAGGATGGGCGAGCAGCTGATCGAGCAGCGGCCGGTAGCAGGTGTCGTGTGCGCGCCGGAAAACCTCGGGCAGGTTGCCCACAGGCTGATGGTTGTGCAGCACCATGAGCAGGTCGGTGCGAGTCGGCATCGGGGGTCTCTGCTCCGCGCGGCGCTGGCCGCTGCGTTGGTTGTAGTCTGACTGGCAGGCTGGCGCAACGTGCACTGGTCTTACCGTGCAATTCGCTGGACCGCCGGCCGGGCCTGGGAATAGCTTGCAGCCGGTCGTCGTTGCACAGCAGGAGGCAGCACCAGGACATGGCAATGGCCGGCATGACAGTTGCGCTTGGCGCCTTGCTCACCGCGGCTACGCCGCGACCGGTGGCGACCGCCCAGTCGCAGTCGGCATCGGCGCCCAGCAGCGCACCCGTGTCCGTGGTCAGGGACCTCCCAGGGTCGGTCGTTGTCGACGAGCAGGTGGCGGTGCGCGGCGCGCTGCACGGTGGCGACCCGCAGCGTGCGCTGACACTGGCCGCCCAGGAACTGCGGCTGGCCGACCTGAGCGCGCCGATCGACGTCGAGGCAGCGGTCAAGCGGTCGCCGCTGACCAGCGCATTGCTCGCCAGCGCCGCGCAGCAGCTGGCGCGCGAGGATCTGGCGCTGCCGCTGTTTCAGGCACTGTATGCCCGCGCAGCGATGGCCGGCGACGCCGCCGTGGCGGCGCGGCTGGCGATCCGGATCGCCGACGTGCTGGCCGAAGCCGACCACGGCGCCCAGGCCGAGGCGTGGTACCAGCGCGCAGCCGGCGACGACGTGACGCTGCGCGCAGCGCTCGGTCGGGCGCGCGCGCTGCGGCGCGGCAATCAGGCGGCGGCGGCGCTGGCCCTGGTCGAGCAGGCCGAGCCGCTCGGTCTCGACGTGGCGCATCCGCTGCGACCGCTGCTGCTGGCCGAGGCAGCGCGCGACGCCGTGGCACTGACCGATCCGGCGCGGCAACTGCGCTACCTGGCCGCACTCTGGACGCAACACCCCGAGACCAGCCTGCGCTATCCAGGTGCGCTGGCGACGACGGTCGACACCGATCCGTACGCCGGAGTCTCGCTCCCCGCGCTGCAAAAGGCCGCCGGACCCGCCGGGATCGTGGCGCGAGCCGAGGCGCTGCTGGAGCGCAATCTCAACCCCGCCGCGCTCGAGACGCTGGCCGGGTTCAAGGCGACCGACGCTGCGCTGCAGTGCCGCGTCGGCTGGGTGCAGGGCAAAGCGTCGCGCAACCTGCGACGCTACGCCGCGACCACCCGCGCGCTGACGCCGGTGGCCAACGCTTGCCCCGAGCAGGCGCCCAAGGCGCTCTATCTGCTGGGGCTGGTGGCGACGTTCCGGCGCGACCTGAGCAGCGCGCTCGAGGCCTTCGATCGGTTTTCAACGGCGTTCCCGCGCCACGATCTGGCCGACGACGTGCTGTTTCTGGCCGGCGATCAGCTGACCCAGTCCGGCCGCCACGCCGAGGCGGCGCGCTACTACCAGCGGGTGGCCGACGACCACGTCGACGGCGACTACTACGATGAGGCGGTGTGGCGACTGGCCTGGGGCGCCCACCTGGCCGGCGACGACAAGCTGGCGCGCGAGCGTCTGGACGGCATTGCCCGCGCCACCGCGACCCGGCGCGAAGCGTTTGCGTTTCAGCGTGCGGTCTACTGGCGATCGCGTCTGACCAGCGCCGGTGAGACCACGGTCGACGACCTGGATGGTCTGGTCCGCGCCGACCCGATCAGCTACTACGGCATGCTGGCGCGGCAGCGGCTGTACCAGCTGGCGCCGGCGCGCGGCCAGGCCACCGACGCCTGGTTGATCGAGCGGGCGCAGGCGTTTCGCGCGGCCGCGGCCCAGGCGCCGGTACTGGCGGTGCCCGATCTGCCGTCCGCGCGGCTCGGTCACGCGCTGGTCGAGGCCGGTCTCGACGACGAGGCGCGCGAGGTGCTGGCCACCATCGATTTCTACAGCTTGCCGCTGAGCGCGCTGGTGCCGCTGGCGCACGACCTGCAACTGGCCGGCGACGAGCACGGCGCGCACTGGATGGTGCGCAAGCGGGCCGAGGAGGAGTTGCTCGGCCTGCCCGAACCGGCCGAGGCCGCGCTCTGGCGCGCTGGCTTCCCGCAGGGTTACGCCGAGGTGGTCGATGCCTGGGCGCAAAAGCGCAAGCTCGACCAGCAGCTGGTGTTCGCGCTGATCCGCGAGGAGAGCGCCTTCGAGGCGCCGGTCATCTCGTGGGCGGGCGCCATCGGCCTGATGCAGCTGATGCCGTACACCGCGCTGGACGAGGCACGGCTGGACAAGCTGGGCGCCTATGACGTGGCGCTGCTGGTCGAGCCCGACGTCAACGTGCGACTCGGCACTGCGCACATCGCGCGCCGGCTGCGCTCGTTTGGCGGCAACGCCGCGCTGGCGATCGCCGCCTACAACGCCGGGCCGGTGGCGGTGAAGGCGTGGCTGCCGCTGGCGCCCGGCGCCGAGCTCGATGTGTTGCTCGAGGTGATCCCGATCGAGCAGACGCGCAACTACACCAAGCGCGTGCTGCGCTCGTGGGCGGTTTACCGCTACCTGTACCGGCCCGACGCGCCGTTCGTTGACCTGCACGATCGCATCGACTGAGTCTTACTCTTCTTCTGCGTCGTCAGCGGCGATCGCCTGTTCGATCTCGACCGTGGCGGTGCGCAGGCCGCGCTTGGCCAGCCGCGCCAGTATCTGCTCACCGTAGGCCTGGGCGATGCGGCGGCCGTCGGCGTCGCGCACGATGAAGATGGCGCGCACGCCGGCAGTGTCGAAGCGCAGCTTGAGGTAGACGCCGCTGAACACCTGCTCGCGAAACGCCAGGTGGACCTCGGCCGTCCCGTCCTCGTCGGTGCCGTAGACCATGAACTCGATCAGCTCGCCCGGCGCCGCCGGTCCCCGCACTTTCGTGCTGCGCTCGTTGCCGGTCGGCGCGGTTGGCGGGCCGACGCGTAGCGGCTGTGCGGCCGGCTCGATCGCCGGGCCGGCGCCGGTTGCCGCCGGCAGCGGCGGAAACAGCGCCTCGAGTATTGGATAGCTGCGCGCCATGCCGTTGCTGTCGCCCACGCCGGCTAGTCGCCCAGGCAGACCAGCTGCGGCTCCCCTTCCATGTCCTTGGCGTCCTTGCAGATGTAGCTGTCGTGGAAGTCCTTGCACTCCTGCATGCTCGAGCAGCCGACCGCACAGATGCCACCCTGTGCCTCGATGCAGAAGGTGCCACCCGGGCAATCCTCGTTTCGGTCGCAGCTCTGCGTGCACATGCCGCCCGGAAACCCATGGTCGCCGGTGACGCAGCGCTTGGGGCAGTCGTTGTCCGATGAACAACCTGCGTGCACGATCGGCGCGCAGCCCGCCAGCGCGAGCAGCAGTGCGGCGATCAAAAACAGTCCGGTCCGCATCTCGACCTCCCGTGATCGCTGTCGCGGCCGCGGTCCCGCAGCTTGACAGCCGATCCGTCCGTAGTAAGGTGCCCGCCGATGCCCGCACCCGGCGGCGCGAGCGTCACCGCACCTGTAACAAGGATAGGCCACGTGAGTCCAGCCCGCACCGAATCTGCAGCTTCTTCGAAAAAAATTCGCGGATCGGCCGGACCGATCGCTGCAGCCGACGAATCCCATGGCCGCGGCACGGTCCAGGCACCCGGCCGCGGCAAACGCAATGGCAAGGGCAACGGCGCCCAGCTTGAGTTCGGCGCGATCGCGGAGCGGCCCGACAAGCGACCCGACAAGCGGTCAGCGCGGCAGGCGGAGGCCAAGCCGAGCAAGGCGCCAGCGCCCGTCGCCGAGACGCTCGAGCTGATGCCCTCCGAGCCTGAGCCGGCCAAGGAAGCAGCCAGGGGCAAGCGCAAGAGCGGTCGCCGCCTCGACGCGGTGGCGATGGCGACCAAGCAGCGCGAGATCTCGATCAGCGAATTCTTTTCCAAGAACCGCCACCTGCTCGGCTTTGACAATCCGCAGAAGGCGCTGCTGACGACGGTGCGCGAGGCGGTCGACAACGCGCTCGACGCCTGCGAGGAAGCGGGCATCCTGCCGCGCCTCGACATCACCATCTTCGAGGTCAACGAGGACCGCTACATCGTCTCGGTCGAGGACAATGGCCCGGGCATCGTCAAGGCGCAGCTGCCCAAGATCTTTGGCAAGCTGCTGTACGGCAGCAAGTTCCACCGGCTCAAGCAGTCGCGCGGCCAGCAGGGCATCGGCATCAGCGCGGCCAGCATGTACGGGCAGCTGACCACCGGACGGCCGGTGCGCATCACCTCCAAGATCGGCACCGGCCACGAGTCACACCGGGTCGAGCTGCAGATCGACACCGCCAAGAACCAGCCGGTGGTGGTCTCGGATTCCGTCGTCACCGGCGACGCGCACTGGGATACCGTGGAGAGCGGAACCCTGGTCGAGATCGAGCTGGCGGCGTCGTTCAAGGGTGGCCACCACGGCGTCGAGAGCTACCTGCGGCAGACCGCGCTGGCCAATCCGCACGCCGAGATCCACTACCTGGCGCCGCGCAAGCAGCCGCTGCACTTCCCGCGCGTGGTGGCCGAGCTGCCGCCCGAGCCCAACGAGATCAAGCCGCACCCGCACGGCGTCGAAATCGGCCTGCTGATGCGCATGCTCAAGGAAGTGCGCGGCCGCAACATGCGCCAGTTCCTGGTGCAGTCGTTCTCGCGCGTCTCGGACAAGACCGCGGTCGCGATCCTCGAGCGGGCGCAGATCGCGCCGTCGACGTCGACGGCCGAGGTGTTCAGGGAGCAGCAGGTCGAGGCGCTGTACCGCGCGATCCAGGGCACCAAGCTGATGGCGCCGCCGTCGTCGTGCCTGGCGCCGATCGGCGCCGAATCGATCCAGCGTGCCATGCTCGCGCTGGTGGTCGCCTCCGAGCAGGGTGGCGATGGCCTCGACGGCGAGGCGGTCGACCAGATCGTCGAGCAAGCCGAGGTCGACCCCGAGGTCGGCGGCATGGACACCGGCGGGCTGTTCGTCACTGCGGTGACGCGGCCGCCCTCGGTCTACCGCGGCAACCCGTTCGCGGTCGAGGTTGGCATCGCCTATGGCAAGGGGCTGCCGGCCGATCAGCTGGCGCGCGTGTTTCGTTTTGCCAACCGGGTGCCGCTGCTCTACCAGGCTTCGGCCTGCTCCATGACCAAGAGCGTGCTGCAGACCGCCTGGCGCAACTACGACATCCAGCAGTCGCGCGGCGCGCTGCCGATGGCGCCGCTGGTGATCATGCTGCACATCGCCAGCGCCTGGGTGCCCTACACTTCCGAGAGCAAAGAGGCGATCGCGCACTACCCCGAGATCCTCAAGGAGCTCAAGCTGGCGCTGCAAGAGGTAGGACGGCGGCTGGCCATCCATGTCCGCCGCCGCCGGCGCGCGGCCGACGAGGAGAAGAAGCAGCGCTACATCCAGAAGTACATCGACCCGATCGGCGAGGCGCTGCAGGAGATCCTCAAGCTCAGCGACAAGCAGGTGGCCACCACCGTCGAGACCCTGCGCGACGTGCTGGAGAAGAGCCGCAAGCTGTAGCGCCGGGCGAGTCGACAAGCAGGTATCGAATGTTCAAGCTCTTATTTCTTGCGCTGACCGCGTCGACGGCCGTTGTTGCCTGCAGCGAACCCGTTGCAACGCCGAATGACGGCGGCGAAAGCACCGTTGCGCCGTCCGCGTGCCGCGTCGACCAGACGCCCGACACCAGCACATCGCCGGTGGCGCCGGGGACCAGCGTGCGGTTGACGGTGGTCTGCGCTGGCGGAGCGGTCACCGCCTACCAGTGGGCTGGTGGCAGCACGACCAACACGGCCGACCCGTTCATCGATGTGGCGCCCGCAGCGTCGACGTTCTACTCGGTGGTGGCGAGCAACCGCGCTGGCTTTGCCGTTGCGACGACGCAGGTTTTGGTCATTGCATCGGCGGTCGACGCTGGCATGCCTGACCGCGGCGCGACGGACTCGGCAGGCAGCGACGCCGGGCACGTGGATTCGCACGTCGACGACGCCGCGCTCCCGCCGGTCAACTACTGCACGGTCAACGATCTGTTCCACCTCCTCCCGTGGCCAGCGTCCGGCCAGGTGCGTCCGAGCACGAGCGGGTTCTCCGACGAGATCGTGTCTTTTCAGATCACGGTGCCGTACACCTTCTCGCCGCCGCTCAACATCGAGCACCTGGGTTTCATGCGGATCGCCGAGGTTCCGGGTTCGGCGGTCACCGGGCGCGAGATCACGGTCTCGAGAAATGCCTGCGACTTCCAGTCGGGTAACTACTTGAGCTCGGGTCTGGGCACCGGCGACACGGCGCCCGCGGTGAACTACACGGTCAACAATCCGGATGGGTCCCTGGCCGTCGGGGGACAATTCAACCTGATGTCGGGCGACACGGTCTACTTCAACGTGCGCAACTACAACGCCGGCGCCTACACGTGTCCCGATGCGACCTGCGAAGTACTGTTCGATTTCGCGACGCCCAACCGCTACTAGCCGATCCGCGCCAGGTCGTACGCGGCAGCCCCCGGTCCGCCTGCACCAGCGGCGCTGGGCTCGGCGGTTCTGACCAGATCCTGGTAGACTGCCATTGGTTCGTTCCCGACGCCGCGGCGCGGCGAGAGAGTGGGCGTATGCGGCGCTTGGCAGTTGCTCTGGTTTGCGCGCTCGGCGCAATTTCTTGCGGCAGGTTTTCCTGTGCGACAATCCAAGCCAGCTGCACGGATGATCAGGACTGCCCGTCGGGCTACCGCTGCGAGACGCAATCTCTGCTCTGTTTTCGGGACGACCGGGGTCGGTCGGACGCAGCTGCTGGCGACCTGGATGGCTCGACGGCCACCGACCGCGTACTCGCCACCGACGCTGCGACCGCCGGCGACTTGGCACCAGCCAATGACACCGCGGCATCCGCCGATGTGCAGCCGGCAGACGATGCGGCAATTCCGCGCGACGCGACAGTTCCAGCCGACGCGCTGATGTCCAATGACGCGACGGCCGCGGACTCCTCGATCTTTGATGGCAGCACTGCGGTCAACGTGATCATCCAGCTCGCGGCCGGTGGAGCGCATACCTGCGCCCTGCTCCAGGGAGGCGTGGTTCGCTGCTGGGGGCGTGGGGCCGAGGGCCAGCTCGGCTACGGCAATCTCAATGCGATTGGCGACGATACCAACGAGATGCCGCCGGCCGACGTGGAGGTCGGAGGTACGGTCACGCAGATCACCGCCGGCGCTTACCACACCTGCGCACTGCTCGACACCGGCGCGGTCAGGTGCTGGGGCAAGGGCAGCGACGGTCAGCTTGGTTACGGCAGTACGGACAGCATCGGTGACACACCCGGCGAGATGCCGCCGGCCGACGTGAATGTCGGTGGCAGCGTGATTCAGATTGCCGCTGGCGCCTTGCATACCTGCGCCCTGCTCGATACCAGGGCGGTCAGGTGCTGGGGCAACGGCAGCAGCGGCCAGCTTGGTAACGTTGGCGTCGACTCCATCGGCGACGCGCTGGGCGAGATGCCGCCAGCCGATGTGCACGTCGGCAGCACAGTGGTCCGGATCGCGGCAGGCGCCAGTCACACCTGCGCCCTGGTTGCTACAGCTGCGGTCGCGTGCTGGGGAAACGGCGCTGACGGCCGGCTCGGCTATGGCGGCACCCAATCCGTCGGCGACAACGAGACACCTGCAACGGCAGGAACTGTACCCGTGGGCGGCGCGGTCTCGCAGATTGCCCCGGGCGCCAACCACACCTGTGCGCGCCTGAACACCGGTGGAGTGCGCTGCTGGGGGGCAGGTGCCCATGGTCAGCTCGGTTACGGCAACTCGAACTCCATCGGTGACAGCGTGCTGCCCTCGGCGGCGGGCGATGTCAACGTGGGCGACACAGTCGTCCAGGTGGTCGCTGGCACCGAACATACCTGCGCATTGCTTAGCTCCGGGGCCGTCAAGTGCTGGGGATATGGCCCACTCGGCCAGCTCGGCTACGGCAATGGCAATTCGATCGGCGACAGCGAGACGCCTTCGTCCCAAGTCGACGTGAGCCTAGGCGGACCGGTCGTGCAGATCGCGACGAGTGCCCTGCATTCCTGCGCGCTGCTTGGCAGCGGGGAGGTCAGGTGCTGGGGTGTGGCTAGCGACGGACAGCTCGGTTACGGCAGCACAGTAACCGTCGGCGACACTGAACCGCCATCGTCGCGACCGCCGGTGCTGGTATGGTGACGCGCGCCGTTGCTTCTCGCCGACTCTTCTAGTTGGTGACGTCGAAAGAGTAGGGCACTGCGGTCATCGCTCCGTGGCTGTCGGTCGCAGCAAAGGTGACCTGGTAGCTGCCGCTGCTGGCAGCGGCGTAGAGGAACCTGCCAAAACCCGTCGTCGCATCGTACGCGAGTCCACCACCCGCGAGGGCTGTCATCTGGAGCACCAGGGGCCGGTCGCGCGGATCGGGATCATCGACGAGCATGGAGCAGCCGAGGGCGGTGCCGACCTGAACGCGATCGGGACAACCGAGCAAGGTGATCGTCGGGGCCACGTTGATTGCGTTGACGTGCACCTCGAATGACAGCGCGGTCTCGGTTGCGAAGGAATCTCTTGCCCGCACCGCGGCCGTGTACGTAGCAGGGGTCGGACTGTCCGGCGTGAAGAGGAGAATACCTGACACAGCGTCGAACAGCGTGTTGGCGGACGGCAGCGTCCCGGGCGAGAGCTCAAGCATGACGGAGTCACCGTCGGGATCGCTGGCGGCAAAGGCAAGCACCAGGGTCGGCACTGGACCGACAGCGTAGTCGACATAACATGCTGTGGGCTGGGTCGAGCAGACGTTCGCCGCGCCGACGGTGCCAAACGTCAGCGTCAGCTGCGGTGGCCGATTGACGTCGGTGGCCTGCAGCCGGACGAATTTCGTGGCAGCGGCGCCTTGGCCATCGCGCGCCGTGAACACGATGGCGTATGGACCGGCGGCCTGGGCAAAGGTCGGCCGCCAGGCAAATGTGCCAGCAGCGTGTGTGGCGTCGACCAGCAACTCGGCTCCCGCGGGATTGCCGGACATCTCGAGCGATCGAATAAAGTCGCTGGCGTCGGGATCGGTCGCAGCCAGCTGAAGTTCGAGGGGGTAGTCTTCCGGAATGACGCACACGATCGGATCGACCGCCGTGCCAAGCGCGCTGGTGCAGCGATCTGTCCCGCCGCCCGTCTCGGTGATCAGCAGCTGCGGTGTCCGGTTGACGTCGACCACGGTGACAAAGGCATAGACGCTGGCAGTCGCGCCCTTGGCATCGGTGGCGACGAATCTGAAGACATAGGCGCCCGGCCGGCCATCGGCATAGCCCGGTGAGAAGGTCAGCGTCCCCGATCTGCCGTCGGTCGCGGCACTGAAGGTCGAGGCGGCGGCGACCTCGTCTGGGGCAACCATCGTCAGGCCCGCCACGGTCTCGTCTGCGTCATCGGTGACCGAGACGACCAGGCTCGTCATGGCGTCCTCGGGCACCTGGCATATGGCCGGGCTGGTGTCGCTGCATCGCGCGATCGCACTCGGCACCTCGCGGATCGCCATCGACGGCGGCCGATTGACGTCGTTGATGGTGACCTCGACCAGCGTGGTTGCCGAGGCACCCCAGTCATCGGTCGCAGAGAAGCCCAGCGTCACCGGACTGGCGCCCGCAGCGGCAAACCCTGCAACCCACCTGAAGACGGCGCTGCGCCGATCGGCGGTGGCGACGAACGATGAACCGGCTGGCGCCGCGTCGACCTCGATGGCGGCGATGGAGTCATCGGAGTCGTCTGCGGCAAACACCGCGAGCGCGAGCTCGGTACCCTCGTCGACGGCGCAGCGCAGCTCTCCTGCTGACAGCACGCAATGCTCACTGCCCACGCTCGCCGTCTCGGCGACCGTGACGACGGGCGTGCGGTTGGAGTCGGTCACGGTGACGCGCACGGTCGCTGCGCTGCTTGCCCCGCGCGCGTCGATTGCCCAGAACCGGGCGACATATGGCGCCGACCTGTGGTCTTCATGTCCTGGTGTCCACGCGAACGCGCCGCTGTCCGGATCGAGCGCAGCAGCGAGCACGCCCAGCGAGGTCGGAGGCGCTGGATCATTCCACTCGGCACCAAAGGTCACCGCGTCGCCGTCCGCGTCGGTGGCGTCGAGGGTGAATGCCAGCAGCTCGTCTTCGGCGACGCTCCTGTCCACGGGCGTTCCGCCCGCGACAAAGAGTGGAGCACGGTTGAGGTTGGCGATCGTGACCTGGACCGTTGCCTCGCCCACAGCGCCGGAACTGTCCGTTGCGCGAAAAGTCAGGACGATTGGAACCGCTACCGGCTCAGTGTGGCCGGGAACCCAGGTGAAGGTCGCGCCGAGCCGGCCTGGCGCGGCTTGCAGCGACGACCCGGTTGGGGCGGGGTCCACGCTGATGTCGGCGATGTCGTCTTCGCCGTCGGTGGCAATCTGCATGGCGAGCGTCAGCCTGGCGCCCTCGACGACCGCGCAGCTCAACGGATTCGAGACGGACGAGCAGAGCTCGTCCCCGACGACCGCCACCTCGCCCACGGTGACGACGGGAACGCGGTTGGTGTTGGTGACCGTGATCCTGACCGCGATAGCGGTGGTTGCACCATGGACGTCCGACGCCCAGAAGCTGGCCCGATAGGGTTCGGTTCGCTGATCGCCAAAGCCGGGCGTCCATGCAAATTCGCCGCTCACGGGATCGAGCGCGTCGTCGAGAAACAGCAGCGAAGCAGGAGGCTGCGGATCTTCCCAGCGCGCGCCATAGGTGACCGCGTCGCCGTCTGCATCGATGGCGGCCATGGTGAGTGCCAGAGCCTGACCTTCGGTTATCGTCTGGTCCTGGGGCGTCCGCCCCGAGATGAACTGAGGCGGCGCGTTTACCTCGGGCGCGACCGAGCCCGCATCAACCGTGGTATGCGGCGGGCTGCCGCAACCAAGTGCGATGAAGAGAAGCGAGAGCACCGCGGGTCGAATCAACATCGTCCACCTCTATTCACCGCGCATCTTGTCCGGGAGCGGACGCCGCGGCAAGCCAGCGCCGACGAGAGTGCAGCGACTCGCTGACTGCGGCCGGTCAGCCCCCGGGTGGGGTGATCGAGCCGCACACTGCGCCACCGGAGAGCGACTTGAAGATGGAGTTGACCACCGGCTCCGATGTGATCGGGATCGCCGGGAGCACGGACCGCATCGCGTTGCACGCGAACTGATAAAAGCCGTACAACAGCTGCTGCTCGACGTCGGTTGTGGCGTTTAGTCCGATGGCGCCGATGGCGACACCGGCGTTGAGATATTGCGCTCCGAGGAACCGCTGGTAGGACACCAGGATGCCAAACATGCTCGACCCGCCGAGCGCGCTTGAGATCATGCCGATGACTCGTAGATAGCCCAGAAAATCTTCGAGCATCTGCTGCTCGAGCATGATCTCGGCCGCACCGCCGCTGCCATCGTCCAGGATCCCGGTCACCGCGCCAGTGAACACATTGATCGCGTAGAAGGCGAACGGATCGCCGTCCCGCGGCACCAGAAAGACGTGCGCGTAGCGGAGCGGCTCGAGCAGCTGCACCCAGTGCGCCTCGACCTCCGGCGTCGCCTCGATCACCTCCACGATCCCGGTCACCGAGGGCTCGATGTAGACGAGGTCTTGCCCGGCCAGCAACGACGCGGTGCTCACCTGGTAGAGGTCGCGCTCGTGGATCACGAGTCGCGCTGACTGCCGCAGCGTGGCGCGAAAGGCGCTGTCAAAGGAGCTCGCTGCGGTTGCCAGTTGCAGCGGCGACAGGATGTCGACCCGGCGCCG
>Ga0315268_10002502_pt1 | contig 20713 bp, 18 predicted proteins | sample C1_top_MG_FD_204535 | JGI IMG/M metagenome (GOLD analysis project Ga0315268, IMG submission 204535) | Sediment microbial communities from Yellowstone Lake, YNP, Wyoming, USA - C1_top | ecosystem: Environmental > Aquatic > Freshwater > Lake > Sediment | place: USA: Wyoming | collected 2017-08-01
GTCTTGTTGTTCGAAGCTATATCCCGCTCTCCCTGCAAAACATGAATTTCCACCGAGGGCTGGTTATCCGAGGCAGTGGAAAAAACTTGCTCCCGGGAAGTCGGGATGGTCGTATTTCTTTCAATAATAGGAGTTCGTATTCCTCCCAAAGTTTCAATTCCTAGTGTCAAAGGGGTAACATCCAAAAGCAGCACATCTTTTACATCTCCCCGCAGCACACCGCCTTGCACCGCAGCTCCCAAGGCCACCACTTCATCCGGATTAAGGGAAATATTTGGTTTTTTGCCAAAAAATTCTTCTACTTTTTTTAGTACTAAAGGCATTCTGGTCTGGCCGCCAACCATGATAACTTCGTGGATGTCTTCTTTTTTGATCTTAGCGTCGCTTAGGGCTTTTTTGCACGGTTCGAGAGTTCCTTCCACTAAATCTGCGACTAATTCTTCCAGTTTTGCCCGGCTGACTTTCATATTCAAATGCTTGGGCCCGCCTTCGCCCATAGTAATAAAGGGCTGGTTAATCTCGGTTTCCATTGAAGTAGAAAGCTCAATTTTGGCCTTTTCAGCTGCTTCTTTTACTCGCTGAAGGGCCATTGAGTCTTTGGATAAGTCAATGCCTTCCGATTTTTTAAATTCTGCAATTATCCAATCGATAATTTTTTGGTCAAAATCATCCCCGCCCAAATGGGTGTCTCCGCTGGTAGCTTTAACTTCTACCGATTTGTCTTCACCTTCCCCGACAACTTCCAGCACGGAAATATCGAATGTTCCGCCGCCCAAGTCATAGACAACTACTTTTTCGTCCTTATTACGGTTGAATCCATAAGCTAAAGCAGCGGCAGTTGGTTCATTTATAATTCTTTCTACGGTAAAACCGGCAATTTTACCAGCGTCCCGGGTGGCTTTTCTCTGAGCATCGTCAAAGTAAGCCGGAACAGTAATCACCGCTTTTTCGATCTTTTCGCCCAGCCGTGCTTCCGCATCGGCCTTTAATTTTGACAGGATCATGGCTGATATTTCCTGCGGCTTTTTCCATTCCTCGCCCATTTTAATTTCTAAGCCGCCGTCTTTCCCCTCCTGGAGCTTAAAAGGGAACAATTTTATGTCGTTTTGGACTTCTTTGTCAGAAAAGCGTCTCCCGATTAATCTTTTAGCGGAAAATATTGTATTTTCAGGATTAGTCACAGCTTGTCTTTTGGCGGTAACACCTACCAAACGTTCACCGGTTTTTGATAAGGCCACCACTGATGGAGTGGTACGGCTACCTTCCTGGTTTTCAATTACTTTTGGCTTGTCACCTTCCATAATTGCCATGCAGGAGTTTGTTGTGCCCAAATCAATGCCTAATATTTTGCTCATATTTGCTAATTAAAATTTTAAAATTGTACCTTTACACTTTAAACTCAGGATTAGCACTCGTCAAGAGTGAGTGCTAAATAGTTTATGCAATCGCCGTTTCAATCAAAAATTCGTAAGTTTTCTTGGCGCATTCGCTCCAACTAAATTTTTTCACCCTTTCCAGGCCGCCTTTAATTAATTCATTCATTTTTTCCGGAGACGAATAGAGATCCTTGATGGAAGAAGTTAGATCATCGACTCTTTGGGCATCAAAATAAATCGCGTTCTTGCCGGAAACTTCAACTAAACTGGAATTGCGAGAAGTAATTACCGGCAGCCCGCAAGCCATTGCCTCAAGTATCGGAATGCCAAATCCCTCGTAGAGAGTGGGAAAGACAAACATTTCTGCCCCCCAGAGCATATAAGGCAAATCGGCGGTGGAAAAATTTCCCGTCATTATTATGTCATTTTTCCAGATGGAAGAATCAATTTGTTTTTTTAAATCGTCGACCATCCAAGCTTCAGAACCAGCTAGAATCAACTTCCAATCGCGGAAAGTATGGAGTGTTTTCAACCTTTCGAAAGCGCTGACTAGCACTCCCAGATTTTTTCTTGGCTGGATAGCTCCCACATAAATTAAATATTTTGATTTAGGAGATATCTTGTATTTATTTTTTACAATATTAATTCTTTGTTTTTCCTCGGAATTGGGCAAATGAAATAATTTGGAATTATAACCATGATAAATTACCCTGATTTTATGGGGAGGGATATTGTATATTTCGGTTAAATCACGGGCCGTCGAATGGGAAATAGCAATAATTCTATCGGCTGATTTTATTGAGTAAGCAGTCAATCGGTTGAGAAGAAACAAATCTTTGGCAGGAAATAGATCGGGGAAGAGCTTAAAAGCCAAATCGTGAATAGTTATAACTGTTTTTAAACCTCTGGGCCGAAGATAGGGCATATTGTGCAACGGCATCCATAAAACATCAGGCGTATCTTTTTTTAATAGTTTGGGCAGTTTAAGCTGAGTCCAGAAAAAGGGAAAGCTGTCGTTGCGCAGCAAGTAGTTGGGAAATACTTTAAAGCGCAGATCAGGATTAATCTCACCTTTAAGATATAAGTAAAATAAAGTTTCTGGAGCGATTAAGCCGAATCTCTCAAGTAAATTATAGACATAAATTCTTGTTCCATCTATCCTTTTGTAGCAAAGATCAGCTGCATCGATGCCAATGGTAGGAGTAATCCTCTTCTGGATCATTTTTGGTAATTTTTATTTTTTTTCAATTATATATGCGAAAATTTTGTCCTTTTCCTGTATTTTAACTGCAGGGCCATCAAACAAAAAAGTAACCCCGCATTCTTCGCCAGTGTTGCATTCGGAAAAATCTCCCTTCCCTTTCTTAAGCTGCATCAATACGCCAGTGCCAATCAATTGATCATCCCGTTTTACCTCGAGTTTATCGCCTTTCAGTATTTTGCCATCTTCTACTCTTCCTCCAATAATCATATCCTTTTTTCCGGTTTTAAATACGGCTAAGACCTTCATAAAACCATGATCAACCCGAATCTCCTGGATAGTAACAATTTTTTTCATCTCATCTTGAATGTCGGTTACCAGGTGATAAATTACATCGAAATGCCGGGGTTTAACGTGCTCTTTTTCTTGAACTTCCTGGGCGGTAATGCTTGTGGATATTCTAAATCCGTATAAAATTGCCTGGCTTACTTTAGCCAGCAGCACATCCGATTCGGTTATTTGGCCCACGCCTGTTTTTATTATTTTAATTATAACATCTTCTATTTCTAAATTTTCTAAAATTTGGACGATTGCTTCCAAAGATCCCTGGGTATCTGCCTTAACAATCACATTTAATTTTTTATATTTTTCCTTCTCTAAAGATTGTTCGATCCGTTTAAGGGGAGATGAGCTTTTTGCCGACTCTTCTGAATATTTAGTGGTTTTTCTTTGTTTTAAGAACAATTTATCTTTCGGAGTGGCCTTGATTACACTGCCAGCAGAAGGCAAATGGTCAAAACCGAGTACGGTAATTGGCATGCCGGGAGTGGCATGGGCCACCTTTTTACCATGAAAATTTTCAATCATCCTCACTTTTCCGGAAGAATTTCCTGCAATTACAAAATCACCTTGGTTTAAGGTGCCGCTCTTTATAATTATCGTAGCGATCGGGCCCCGTCTTTTATCCAGATGGGATTCCAACACTAAACCCAATCCCGGTTTGTCAAAAATGGATATTAAGTTTTCAATTTCCGCTACCAAAAGAATGGTATCAAGAAGATCATCAATATTTTTATTTTGCTTAGCGGATATTTCTACAATGGGTATTTCCCCTCCCCACCCTTCCACTAAAATACCTAATTCGGCCAGTTGGCCCTTAACTTTTTCCGGATTGGCTCCGGGCTTATCTATTTTATTGAGGCATATTATAAAGGGCAATTTGCTTTCTTGGATACTTTCCAACACCTCTTTTGTCTGGGGTTTAACTCCATCATCCGCCGCAATTATAATGATCGCGATATCTGCTATCCCAGCCCCGCGCGCCCGCATTTTTTGGAATGCTTCATGACCGGGAGTATCGACAAAAGTAATTTCTTTCCCTTTTACTTTTACCTGGTAAGCTGTGATATGCTGGGTTATACCTCCCGATTCTCCCTCGGCAACTTTAGTGCGCCTAATCGTATCGAGCAGAGTTGTTTTTCCATGATCGACATGGCCCAGTATGGTCACGATAGGGGGCCTTTTTTTAAATCGTTTCTTCGAAACCCCCTTCTTCTCTTCGGTAAGCATTTTGCTTAATTCGCTTGGAGATCCGGCGATTTTGGCTTCTTTTTTCGGCTCTTCTTTCTCGACTTTAAAGCCCAGATCTTCAGAAATTATCGCCGCGGTATCAAAATCCATTTCTTCGTTAATTGTTGCCAAAAATCCGTTATCCATAAGGATTTTTATCGTATCAGAAACGCTCTTATCCAAGCGCTTGGCGAATTCTTTGACGGTTATAGTGGGGGGTAATTTAATTTTTTCCATAATAAATAATATGAATCTGGAATATTGAATACTGAATCTTGAATCTAGAATTTGGATTTATTCTATATTCTATATTCTATATTCTATATTCTAGATTCTAGATTCACTTAGTATACGACTTGTTTAGCCCTTTCCAGGGCTTTTAATTCTTCATCAAGTAATTTGGCGCCATTAGTTTCGTCCCCGTGGTGAATATGCCTGATAAACAAGCGGGATCCATCGGCGGTATATAAATTTGAGAAGATAATCCCGCTGTCGTTAAAGTTTAATAAAGCTATCGCAAAGCTCTGGTTGCCGGTTTTCTCACCCAAAGCATTAAATCGGGTAACGCCGATTTTAGTGATCCCTCTTTTGGCAATTTTATTGAGGTTGCTGTTAATTTCATACAGGTCTTGAATGTCCTTGTCTAGTTTTTTTACGGTTTCGGCGGTGTTTTGGATTCGTAAATTACTGTTTTTATCACCCGAAGGGTCATTAATAATTTTACTTAACCGAGTGGTTTTTCGCCAAAGCAGAATATTCAAAATTATCAGTAAAAAGCCGACAACAGAAAGGAAAATCAGGGAAAATGTTTCCACAATGATAAATTAATTATTTTGAGCTATTAAGTATTGATAACATTTTTTCAACCTGCAAGTCCCAAGTGAATTTTCCCCAGGATCGTTCTAGATTAGCCCTGGCTAAACGGGTTCTTAGAGCTGTATCATTGGCTAGTTTAAGCACGAGTTGGCTAAATTCACTAAAATTATCCGCGTACAATCCGTTATTGCCTAAAAATAAATGATTATTTTCTTGGTTAAAACAAACTACGGGCAGGCCTGCTGCCATATAATTAAGGATTTTCCCACTCGATTCGGTAGTTGTAGAGGGCTTGCAATCAATGGCAATATCGCCTAATAATGAAAAATAAAGCAAGTTTTTCGAGTTTAAGTCGGAAAGCGATATTATTCTATCCGGATTATTTTTTATTAGATCATTTAGGTATGTGATATTTCTGCTATCTCCTCCTCCGAAGAGAAAACAAAAATTTTCTTTTTTAAGAAGCTCCGGCATTGCTCTTTTTACAAACTCGGGAAAACCCTTAGCCAAAGAATAGCTGCCGGTATAGAGAAGTATTGGATTATTAAATTTAATCCACTTTTTGATCAAGGCAGTTTCTTGAGTGGAGAAAGAATAAGATATTTTAGACAAAGATTTTTCCTTACCGTTGCTTCCTTTAAATTTATTAACGTACTGAAGCGAAATATTTTTATTGAATATTGATATACCGTCAGGCAAGCAAACGGGGTTGGTTTTTTGGGAAATCTTCTTTAGCGTTTTAGCACATTGGATAGAACTGGTAAAAACGAAATCTGGGAAGAATAAAATGAATATTTCCAGCCAACGGATAATTTTCAGTAAAATAGGAGTATTTATCATTTTATAACTTTTCATTTCTTCGGATAGTCCTCCTTGAGTATCCAGTACTAAAATCGGTTTATAACGAAATAAGCTTAGAATTACAACTAAATATTTAACTGCGATCCCAATTGCGGCACCTTCAAAAAGATGTCCGTAAAGAACATCAGGACGATGATAATAGGTTTCATGAAGTACAATCCAAAACAAAAAAATCCCGGCTGGGATATTTTTCCATGTTGCTGCGACGCCATTTTTAAATCCGCCTACGCTGATTTGAGAGCGAATTATCTTGAGTCCGGGAACATCCCCTCCTTCCTTATAGGTTAAAATTATAACTTCATAACCTTTATCTCGAAGGGCTTCGGCTTCGCCCCGAATCCGCATGTGGCAGCCGCGATTGGCGTAAAATGGAGTGGGTGCAATAAAGAGAAAATTGGTTGATTTGCGATCTAACATAAGCCGAGAATTGTTTAATTTTTTCTTTCATAGACTTTCCGTATAATTGGTAAGAAATCAAACATGCTGATACTGGCCGCTCCTACCAAAAAACCATCTAAAATATCTAAATCAAGAAATTGATCAACATTGTGTAAATTTACGCTTCCGCCGTAAATTATTCTTACCTTTTCCGCCACTTCGGAGCGAAACATAGCGGAAAGTACCTTGCGAATAAGAATCACGATTCCCATTACATCGTTCGGATCGTCCGCTTCTTTTACGTTTCCTTCCTGCATTGTGCTGATAGCCCAAATCGGTTCGTAGGCAATAGTAATTCTGGGCAGAGTCAAAATGCTTACTTTTTGAAAGATAGTCTCGAGCTGGCTTTTTATAACCTGGGTAGTTTGGTTTTTATCTCTTTCAACCTTAGTTTCACCAATACAAACAATGGGATGCAGCGACCCCTTCAAGGCCGTATTAAGCTTTAAATTAATGATTTTGTCGGATTCTTGAAAATATTTACGTCTTTCCGAGTGGCCGATTATTGTATATTTACAGCCGGCATCCTCGGCCATTCGGGGAGCGATTTCGCCGGTGAATGGGCCTCTTGTTTCCCAATGTATATTTTGAATGCCCAGGGTGTAATGGGGACTTTTAGGAAGGGCATTGAGAAAAATGGCCGGCGGGCAGATAACCAGTTCGACTTTTTGGTTAAAATCCTTTTTTTTCATTCCTCTTATTCCTTGATCGAGCGAACGGGTGATTCTTTCCGCTTCTTTCAAGGTCAGGGGATTCATTTTCCAATTGGCAGTTAATAGGAATGGTTTTTGTTTCATTGGGATAATGTTAATTATATCAATATTCTAACGATTTTTTGATAGGAGCAACAAAGGGGTGATATTTTATTTTTCAAATATAAATAAAAGCGTTAGTGTTTAAGAGTAAAAAGAACAAAAGCACAATATCTAAGGTGTGTTATTTTATTGTTTTAAAATTTCTTTTAGTTAACCGCTTATGTATTACAGCTAGAACGCCCTTATAGCTCAATTGGTAGAGCAGTGGCCTCTTAAGCCATTGGTTCCAGGTTCGAGTCCTGGTGGGGGCACGAAATTTTCGCGGAGTTTATCCCGCATTCATTGCGGGACTCAAATTCAAGTTTTTTGTAATTTGTAGTTAGTCATTTGGCAATAAGAAGAAGAATATTGTTTTCAGAAGCGAAAATTTCTCCAAACTACGAATTACACACACGAATTACAAAATCCAGAACATTTTTCTGGATCCCCGCTCCCTGATGAAACTCAGGGACAAGTTTCGCGGAGATGACATTACTTTCTAAACCTTCTAAACTTTCAAAACTCACCCGTGCACATTTCCTTAATCCCAGAAACAATCGGTCATATAGGCAATTTTGCGATTACCAATACGCTGATAACCAGCTGGGTGGTAATGATATTATTGATTATCTTAGGAATCTGGGGCGGCTGGAAGCCAAAGTTAGTCCCCAGCAAGAAACAAAACATCTTTGAATTGATTATCGAAACCGTCTATGACTTCCTAGCGGATGTCTGGGGCGAGAAAAATAAAGCCAAAAAATACTTTGCTTTTTTAGCCACCTTTTTCTTGTTTATTTTAATATCTAATTGGTTCGGCTTAATTCCCGGAGTAGGAACAGTCGGTTTTTACGAAAACCATGAAGAATTTGTACCGTTCCTGCGATCATTAAATTCTGATCTCAATGCCACAATCGCCTGGGCGGTAATTTCCGTCCTGACGACTCAAGTTGCCGGTATTGTTACGCTTGGATTAGCAAAACATATGGGCAAGTATTTTAATTTCAAAAGCCCAATCGGCTTTTTTGTGGGGCTGCTCGAACTTATCAGTGAAATTTCCAAGCTAATTTCCTTCTCCTTCCGGCTTTTCGGCAATGTTTTTGCCGGCGAAGTCTTGCTAGTAGTGATGATGTTCCTGGTGCCATTTATTTTGCCGTTGCCTTTCTTTATGTTAGAAATGTTTGTAGGGCTGATTCAAGCGCTCGTGTTTACCACTTTGACTCTAGTATTTTTAAAAGTGGCCACTAGTGAAGAAATTCACTGATTTTTTAATAAATAATTTAACTCAAAAATGGAATTAGGAAACCTAAAAGAAATCGCCAGTGCAATTGCCATTGGGCTAGGAGCAATCGGTCCCGGTATTGGAATCGGATTGCTAGCCGGAAAAGCTCTTGAAGCCGTAGGCAGAAATCCTGAAGCCTCAGGAAAAATCCAATCCATGATGATATTAGCCATCGCTTTTGCGGAAGCAATCGCAATCTACGCTTTAGTTGTGGCCCTTATTATCAAGTTTGTATAATTATGTAATGGGTAGGTACATAACATGCTATGTACCTACGTGTAAGAAATGGAAATTCTAGGTAAATTGGGGATTAATGGATATATCCTTCTCGCCCAAATAGTAAATTTTATCCTTTTACTATACATTCTAAAAAGGTTTTTGTATCAACCGATTCTGGATATTTTAAAAAAGCGGGAAGAAAAAATCAAGGAGGGTTTGAAAAATGCCGAGAAAGCCGAAAAACGGTTGGAAGACATTGCCGAAAAAGCCAAGAATCAGTTGGCTGAAACCACCCAAAAGGCAGATAAAATCTTGGAAGATGCCCATAATGAAGCCCAGGAGCAAAAGGAAGAATTAGTAAGACAAGCTAAAGATGAAATAATTAATCTGCAGGAAGAAGCCAAATTACAGCTGCAGAAAGAAAAGGAAAGAATTTCCGAGGAAGTAAAAAAAGAAACGGCTAATCTGGCGATAATGATATCTAAAAAGATTTTGAGTGAAAAAATTACCGGAAGCGACCGAAAAAAATGGATAAGCGAAATAACTAAAGAATTCAAGGAAAGTGGTTCAAAATAATTAATATTTTTCAATGTTTACGCTAAACGATTATGTAGAAGCATTATTAATGCTGCTTGATGAAGAGAAGAGTCTTGCAAAACGGAAGATAATCATTGAATCTTGGTTCAAAATATTAAAAAAACATCATCGTCTTCTAGAAGGTAAAAAAATTATAAATATACTTGAAAGAAAAATAGGCGAAAGAAGGGAAAAAGCTAATGTCGCAGTGGCAAGTGAAGGAGATAAAACTCAATTAGCAGAATTCTTTAAGTCAAAACGAATAAGCATTGATTGGGAGATAGATCCAAAAATATTAGGGGGAGCTCGGATAACTTGGGACAATCTGCTTATCGACAACACCTTGAATTCTCAACTAACCGCACTTAGAAAAAAACTTAGAGGAGAAAAATAGTTATATTATTTAACTCGCGGAGCGTAAATCGTAACAATTTATTTACCCATGCAAGCCAAAGACCAGATCTTAAAAACCTTAAAACGAGAAATTGAAAAATTTTATTTAAAATCCCAAGTCCAAAAAATTGGCCGGGTGATTGAAGTTGGAGATGGAGTGGTGATTATATCGGGTCTCGATGAAGCAATGGCATCCGAAATGATTGAAATTGGCGAAAAAAATATATCCGGGGTGGTGCTGAATCTGAAAGAAGATAATGTTGGAGCGATTGTTTTGGGAGACATGAAATTTATCAAAGAAGGGGATATCGTAAAATCAACCGGCAAGATTCTTTCCGTGCCAGTAAGCGAGGATATGGTTGGCCGGATACTTAACCCGTTGGGTGAACCATTGGATGGGGAAAAACCGTATAAAGCCAAGAAATATTATCCCGTGGAAAAAATAGCGCCGCGCGTTATTACCCGTAAATCCGTGGATACGCCGCTGGAAACAGGTATAAAGCCAATAGATTTGATGATCCCAATCGGGAGGGGCCAGAGAGAGCTAATAATTGGCGATCGGCAAACTGGTAAAACAGCTATTGTCATTGATACTATAATTAACCAGAAGGGTAAAAATGTAATTTGTATTTATGTTGCCATTGGCCAGAAAAAATCAAAAATTGCCAAGATTGTCAGCAAGTTGAAAGAAACCGGAGCGATGAAACACACCATTGTAGTGCTAGCCGGCTCTTCTGATCCGGCGGCCCTCTCGTTTTTTGCGCCTTATTCCGGTTGCACCATGGGCGAATATTTTATGGATCAGGGAAAAGATGTTTTGGTTGTCTATGACGATTTATCTAAACACGCTTGGGCTTATCGCCAAATTTCCCTGCTGCTGAGGCGCCCTCCTGGAAGAGAGGCCTACCCGGGGGATATTTTTTATCTTCATTCCCGCCTGCTGGAAAGGGCCGCCAAGCTAAACGATGAACACGGCGGGGGCTCACTTACCGCTTTGCCGATCGTGGAAACTCAAGCGGGCGATGTTACCGCTTACATCCCTACTAATGTTATTTCCATTACAGACGGCCAGATATATTTGGAAAGTGAACTTTTTCACCAAGGAATTAAACCAGCTTTAAATATCGGCCTTTCGGTTTCCCGAGTGGGCTCTGCCGCCCAAACTAAAGCCATTAAAAAAGTTGCTGGCAGAATGCGGCTGGATTTGGCTCAATTTCGAGAATTAGCCGCTTTCGTTCAATTCGCCTCTGATTTGGATGAGTCAACCCGCAATCAAATTGAAAGGGGTAAACGGCTAGTGGAAATATCCAAACAAGACCAATACCTGCCGATGCCGATGTGCCATCAAGTTGCCGTAGTGTTGGCGGTGAACGAAGGTTTATTTGATAAAATTCCTTTGGAAAAAGTGAAGGAAGCAGAGAAGTCACTACATTCTTACTTGGATAAATCTGCCAATGAATTTTTGAAGGAAATCGAAAGCAGCGGCAATCTAGAAGATGACACCATTAAAAAACTAGTGCCAAAAATGAGATCCCATCTGGAAAAGTTCTACGTTAATGAGAAAAAGCCAGAGAAATAATTGAAATCACAAGTTTTTTCAACCGGCAGATAAATTTAATCTAAATATGTGGTAACAATATTGATAATCATATTGATTTGCTTGAACGCTCTTATTTTGTTTTTGATATTAAACAAAAATTCCAAGAGTGACGCAAGACAAATTGTAGATTTCGTGGAAAAAAACAACGGCAAGCTGGAAAGAACTTTTAGGGAAGAAATGTCAATTAGCCGTTCTGAACGGTCAAGGGCCGAAAAAGACACCCGAGAAGAAATTGCCCGGTCGCTTAAAAATTTTGGCGACTCAGTAGACCGGAGAATGGAAACCATTAGAGAAACAGTGGAGGGGGAGTTAAAGCACATTCAAAGGGATAACAGCGAGAAATTGGAAAAAATAAGGGAAACGGTGGACGAAAAGTTGCACGCTACGCTGGAAAAGAGATTAGGCGAATCATTCAAAATGGTCAGTGACAGATTGGAATTAGTCCACAAGGGCTTAGGAGAAATGCAAACACTGGCCAATGGCGTGGGGGACTTAAAAAAAGTACTCCAAAATGTAAAAACGCGCGGCACCTGGGGAGAAGTCCAGTTAGGAAACTTACTTGATCAAATATTAACACCAGAACAATATTCAAAAAACGTTGTTACTAAAAAAGGTTCCAATGAACGAGTAGAATTTGCCATAAAAATACCGGCTAAGGACGATAAAATCAAAAATATTTGGCTTCCGATTGATGCTAAATTTCCCATGGAAGATTATCAAAATCTAGTCGAGGCACAGGATAAGTGTGATTCAGGGTTAATAGAAAAATTCTCAAAGGCACTTGAAATGAGGTTAAAAATTGAAGCCAAAGAAATTAAAGATAAATATTTGAATCCGCCTTATACAACCGATTTTGGAATATTATTCATACCTATAGATGGTTTATACGCTGAAATATTGCGACGGCCAGGCCTGTTTGAACAAATTCAAAGGGATTTTAAAGTTACCATTACTGGGCCTACAACAATATCAGCCGTTTTAAATAGCTTGCAAATGGGATTTCGAACCTTAGCAATAGCAAAAAGCACCAGCGAGGTGTGGGCTGTGTTGGGTGCCGTGAAGAACGAGTTTACCAAATTTGGGGATATTCTTGACAAAACCCACAAAAAATTACAAGAAGCCAGTAACACGATTGAGCAAGCTTCCACCAAAAGCCGTACAATAGAAAGGAAATTAAATAAAGTGCAAGAGCTTCCCGCTCCCAAAAAAAATGCCCCTCTTCAACTGGAAGAATAAAAATAGAGCCCAGCTAATAGATTGCTGGGCACTGGGCGATATACATTTGTTTTTGTTTTTTTGATCCGGTAGGATCAGAGCAGAAGTCTTGTTCCTGCAAAAACTTTGTTGCCACCCCCTTTTTGAGATCCTGGACACGGATTTCTCTTTGTCGGCTGACAGAAGCTTTGCTCCTGCATCAAACTTTTTGGCTTTTTGTGCCTCACCCCCTTTTTGTTTTTTTAGCCCAGTACCGACTTATCGGTAAATCCAGTCCCAAAATGTTGAATATTTATAAAATACCGCAAAAATTGGGCTTGTCAAGGGTAAAATAAAAAAAATAGGCGAGTTGGTTAGACTCGCCATGTAGGAGGATATAATGAAAAGGTATGGTTGACCCACTAAATTAGGTCAGTTGCTGTTTTGGAGCATCTTTTTTACCAAGTGGCCTACTTGGTATAAAGAAAATTCTCCCCTTTTACACCCTCCTTTTCTGTTAGGATATCGTCTATTATATTATTTGTTAAAATACTGTCAAAAAAAATAGGCGACTCACGATGAGTCGCCATGAAAGGAGGTATGGATTATTATGGTTGGTGTCGGAACACGCGTTTAAGGAGGGAGCTGCTCCTCCTTAGCAACGCCCAGTCCCTCACTTCCCCATGAGAGAAGTATACAATTAAATCTAAATTGTTGTCAAAAAATCAGCTATTTACAACTAATAGATTTAGCAGAGCCACGGAAATAGTCAGCTGGAAAGCCAGACTGGCTCCCGCCGGAATGATAACAAAAGGAAAATATCTTTTGGATATGTATAAAACAATCCCTAAGCAAAAATTAAATAATGATAATAGAAAAGCTAGCAGAGCAAAAATAAAGAGACTTTTTGTGTCTCCGTAATAGTCAATACCTAAATAGGCGTTGTAATGAAGAATAAGCGGCGAACTCAAATAAAGCCGCCCCCAGACTGCCTCGCCCAAAATAAATAGATTTACAGCTATTGCGGCTATCCATATCCCCTTCATTTGAGGGACGCTCAAGAAACTTTTAACGAATGCTTTAAAGGTGGGGAAGCCCTCACTTCTTTCCTGGGATACTGATTCCTTAGAACTCTTAAATAGGGTGATCCAAAAAGAAGGAACCAAATAGCAGCGCGCGAAATAAAATAATTTAAAGGGTATTCGGACCAACCGCAGCAACAGATATTCCGAGGGAGAACGGTATATGTGAAAATATCTGGCCTCCGATGCATAATACAACCTCTTACGGCGGAAGATTGAGATATCGCTGCCGCCTCTGCGATGACCAACCACCGCTTGGGGCAAAAATATTATTTCACCATTTTTATCGCTAGCCCTATGGCAAATATCAACATCTTCAAAATAAAAGAAAAAAGCTGGATCAAGCCCTTTAAGCTTCAGCCACCAATTATAATGAATCAGCATTGCCCCACCGGAAACCCAGGCTACCGTGGTTGGCTGATCGGATAAAGTTGGCTCGGAAAATCTCTTTCGACCAATATACTTTATCGTGGGATATTTTAAGCTGTGTCCCCATTTTTCCAGTTGTCCTTTAGGATTAATTAATGCCATTCCGGCAATTGCAGTTTTGGGGTTTTTTTTCATAAACATTACTGCCTTTTCCAAATTGACCCAGTAAAGCGAGGTATCGGGATTAAGCAGTAAAATCAAGTCGGAATCATTATTTTGATAATCAGATCCCAGCTTTTTTTTGAAGAGAATAAAGCTGGCGTTAACATTTCCGGCAAAACCGCGGTTCTGGATTCTAAAAAAATGGAAAAAATTACCCTTTTTATTCTTAATTTCGTCTCTCATCATTCTATACCATTCCTCATCTCCCATATCTGTTTCTCGGTCATCCCTGATTGCATCGGTAATTACCCAATCAATTCTGATTTTGGGAAAACGGGGCAAAGAGGATAGGAAATTTTTTACCAGCTCTTTGATTAAATCAATTGTCCCGTAATTGATTACAATAATAACCAGTTTTTGTTTCCCGCTCATAAAGCAATATTCCTTTTAAAATTCCATTTTCTAACTATTATCCTAACGATTTTTGGAAACGGTATTTTTCTCATACTAACATAGGAGATTATAAAAAGGTAGGCCAAAAAATTCTTCAAAATATTAAGAATTTTGTCGATGAAATTGTCGGCAGGATGATACTGACCAAAAATCATACTGCCAATCATCCCAGTATTTATATAGTCTGGCGAAAATAAAATATATTTGCGGGCGACGCCCCAAGGTCCGGGTAAAACAGTGGCGTCATGGAGAAAGATCCAGCCATTTTTCCTTATTTTCCGGCTCCATAAGACAAAATCTATTTGAACATATTTATATGTATGCGAACCGTCAATAAATAATAAATCAATGCCCCGGTTAAATTTACTTGATGCTTCCTGAGAATTTTTTTTAATTGGAATAACGATTTTTTCAAGGCCAGCTTTTTGGATATTAGCTTTAAAAATGTGAGATGTGTCAACTTTTCCGTATTCGGCAGATATTTCAGGAGATCCCATGTGGGGATCAATAGCATAAACTTTTGCATTTTTCTTTCCCCTTGCCGCACTGGCCAGCCAGATTGTTGATTTTCCTTTCCAGGAACCAATTTCAACAATATTGGCATTCTGAGACAATTTTTTGGCAATTGTATACAAGAAAACCCCTTCCTGAATACTAAGCCACCCATCAATTGATTTTGTAAATTTAATTAATTTCTTTATTTTATTCTTTTGGGGAATCATTATTATTTAGATCAAACATTTTATTTAGTTTTTCCGGCACCGGTTTTCCCTCATTATTAACAAAATATTGCTGCCATTCAATTGGAAAGGTAGAAATGTCCTCGCCTTCAACAATGGATTTTGCCATGTTTGTTTGGGAAAATTCGGCTGGGTTTTTTAAACTGTTGATCTTATGTTCGGTATCTTTATGCCCAAGATTAAGCTCATTTTGTCTGTCAATGATGGCTCTTTCTTCCTCATTTTTGATTGTTTCTTCTAAACACTTTGCAAAGTTTAGGGAAGTGTTTAATTTTTTTTGAAGATCGAAGTGGCTTTTTAATACTTTTTTTTGTTTATTTAAGATATATTTCAGTTTCTCTTTTCGATAAACTTGAATTTTCCTTTCATTTTTATCACGAATGGTAATAAATACCATCCAAACAGCTAAGAGAATTAGAATTATTTTTAGCAAATCGTTCAGATTGATGGCAAAATTTAACTTTACTCCCCATGACGCAGCAAAAAATAAAAAAGCTGCCAAAGTAAGGAGCCCCCATGTAATTGTCAGAAGGGAAGAGTTTCTCTTTGTTTTTACTCTTCCTTTATTTTCAGATTTTCCTTTTCTAAAACTATGAAAACGCCTATGATAATTCCCCATATCAAACTTAAAATTATTACTAAAGTCCAATTCGGAGCTACAAATTCTACCTCGGAAGTAGAATTTGTCAAGTTAAAATAGGGCTTTCCCGATTGATTAAATGAATTCAGGTATTCATTTATTTTAATAACTAAATTTTTCTCTGTTTCTTTTGCTCCGTTTTCGGAAATGGAATAAAAAGAAACCTCAATAACTTGAGGGGCTTTTTTGCTGACCTTCCAATTATTATGCTCCCAAATCTTCCAATCGTCGGAACGGAAAACGGATTTGGCATTGTTTTGAACATTTTGTCTCACCGAAGGACTTTTTAACCATTCTTCCAGCGAGTCAGTGAGCGTATCGCTGGCTTCCAGGGAATAAAAATGATCATAATTAAAATCAGCAGTGTCCTTCTCTCCCGAAGTGGATATCACAATAGGAATAGTGGCTTTCCAAGCGGAAGTGCGGGATTTTTCAAAAGCTAATCCCAAAACTAAGGATATCAAAGCCACGATTAAAATAATTTTCCTTCCTTCCCAAATTATTTGTGCCAAGCGAGATGATTTTATTAGATGCATAGATTTATTAAAGGTTTCTTTGACTATTAATTAATCCTAAAAGCATTTTTGACACGGTTTCAAATTTATTATATAAATTTTTATATTCTTCTTGAGACATTATTCCATCATCTGCTATCAAATCTAATAATGAAACACATTCATAAACAGACCCGCGGGCTATCGTGTAAAAATTCTTTTTGTCAGCTTTTGAGAATTTGCCGCTACCTTCAGATATATTGATAACCATGCTAGTTGAAGCTCTGCGAAGCTGATCGCGTACATAAGGATCAATGTCCCTATTTAATTTTAAAAAGCTCTTAATTTCTTTATTAAGGGATCTGGCTTTTTTATAAACCTCTAGATTCTCAAAATCAAACATCTTTATGTAATTTGTGTGAGTAATTTGTAGTTTGGGGAAATTTTCGCCCTTTTTAAATGATTTTTTTCGTTTCCAAAGTACTAACTACAAATTTCAAATTACACAAATTTGAGTTCTCGTAATTGGTGCGGGTAATTTGAACTTTGGAAAAAATTTCGCTTCTTTATGTAGAAATTTTGGCTACTTCCAAATTACAAACTACGAATTACGAATTACTTAAAATGAGCGTAGCGAAATTTTTGTGCCGAGGCCCGGACTCGAACCGGGGACACAAGGATTTTCAGTCCTATGCTCTACCAACTGAGCTACCTCGGCGTAAATCGTGCAACATGCAACTTATAACATGCAACACGAGTAAAATACAAGATTAAGATAACACAAATGTTTTTAGAATCAAGAAATATTAAGCATTCATATACTCTCTCCATATTTCGTATAATTTTTTGGTTGCGATTAAATCATTAGAATTATAACGGGCAATTTCTTCATATTTACCCTCGTTAAAAAATTTGGTTATTTTTTCACCGTCTATTCCGTTTTCTTTCGGACTTTTGATGCCTAAAGCACGGCACCAGAGGTGCAGACTGCTGCGTTTTCGCACTGCACCGAAATAGGTTAGCTGATCCAGCAAATCTATATGCGTCGGTCCGTATTTCTGGCCATAACCGTAACGGTTGGACATTAAATCTTGGGTGATTTTTACTTTATTGACGGCGGATCTTGCAATTATAAATGGGACATCAAATGACCTGCCATTATAGCTGATAAATTCCTGATACTGTTTGGCTCCTTCCCAAAATTTTTGCAGCATTTCTTTTTCGCTGCAGGGTTTGAATTTAAAATTATTTTCTTCAAATTCAGAAATTTTGCTGTTGGGCGCTTGAAAATAAATAACTCCGCTATCTTTATCCACATCCAGTACGCCAATTGCAACAATCTGACCGGTTAAGGGAGAAAACCCCGTTCCATCTTTTAATTCCGATAGTAGTCTTTTCTGTTCGTCGGGATCTTCAGATTCTCTCTTAATCCATTTGCTGAGGGCATTTTGGGTTGTTTTATCCATTTCATCAAAATTTTCACCAATTGTTTCGATGTCAAAAACAAGTTTGGGCATAACAATTTGTTAATATTATTTCAATAAAATCTTAGACTTGATATTCTATAAGGTAAAAAATAGATTTAGCAATACACGCCTATTTACATACATTATATTATATGCTATATATTACTTGCCAGTTTGTCATAATATATTACGGTAATATATGCCTAAAAGAACATACCAGCCGAAGAAAAAACGCCGCAGCCGACGCCACGGATTTTTAAAAAGAATGCGTACTCCTGGAGGTAAAAGAGTGATAAATAAGAGGATTAAAAAAGGAAGAAAGAGAATAACCGTTTAATAATTTTCCAAAGTTCCTTGAGAGAATCGGGTAATTGCCCTGTCGAATGACGGGGAGGAAAGTCCGAACACCCTAGTAATGGTGATGGGTAACACCCACCCGTGTTTCGCCGCAAGGCGATCCGAGGGATAGCGCCACAGAGACTATACTACCCCGTCGCATGACGGGGGAAAGGTGAAAAGTGAATAGGTTACGTAATTGATCGCAGTTTAGTACTAATTGCTATCATTTACTACTATTCTCCTGCATCAGTGATGATGCGGCGTGGCAAGCCCCACCTGGTGCAAGGCCGTGCTCCGCCAATGGCGGAGAGTGCCGCTTGATCCTGTCAGTAATGACAGGACTAGAGAAATAATTACCGCCATGAACCCCATGTGGTTCATGGGTACAGAATTCGGCTTATAGATTCTCTCAAAGAGCTTTGGAATGCTGAATCATGAATAAAGAATTACGAATCATGAATAATACAATTCAGTAATGTTTTTTGTAAGTTTAGAGAATTTTTCATGATTCATGATTCATAATTCATGATTCGTTTTTATTTATAGGAGTGAAAAATATACGCAATTTCTGCATCATTGCTCATATCGACCACGGCAAATCTACTCTGGCGGATCGGCTGTTGGAATTGACCCATACCATCCAGCCCCAGCAGATGAAAGAGCAACTGCTTGATACCATGGACCTAGAAAGGGAAAAAGGGATTACAATTAAGCTTCAACCGGTAAGGATGAAATACGAATACGCCGGAAATGAATATATTTTAAACTTAATTGATACTCCCGGCCATGTGGATTTCTCTTATGAAGTATCCCGCAGCTTGGCTGCCGTTGAAGGAGCGATCCTCTTGGTTGACGCGACCCAGGGTATTCAAGCCCAAACATTAGCCAACCTGTATCTAGCCCTTGAGCAAGGCCTGACCATCATCCCGGTTATAAATAAAATTGATTTACCCAATGCCAATCCCGAAGTTACCGCTAATGAAATCGGAAAAGTATTGGGAAAAAGTGATAAAATTTATTTTATATCGGCTAAGACCGGACAAGGGGTACCCGAACTTCTCGAAGCGTTAATCAAATTAATTCCCGCTCCCCAAATACAAGAAAGCAAACAATTAAGAGCATTGGTATTCGATTCCTTATTCGATACATACAAAGGAATTGTTTTGGACTTAAGAGTTGTTGAAGGATCAATTAAAAATAATGACGAAATTCTGCTTCTGGGCAGCGGAGCGGAGACCAAAGTGCTGGAATTAGGCTATTTTACTCCCCAAATGAAAGCAGGCCCTGAGCTTAACGAAGGAGAAATCGGCTATATCGCAACCGGCATCAAAGATATTAAATTATGCCGGGTGGGAGATACGGTAACCCTTAAAAGAAATTTTGTTGATGGCGTTAAAGCATTACCGGGATACCGGCCGAGCGTCCCCATGGTTTTTGCCGGTGTTTATCCGGTTGATGCTGACAGATACGAAGATTTACGCGAAGGATTGAATAAGCTGAATTTAAATGACGCGGCTTTTACTTTTGAGCCGGAAACGAGCAGCGCTATGGGTAGAGGCTTTAAAATTGGTTGTTTGGGGTTGCTCCATTTGGAAATTGTTAAAGAAAGAATTGAAAGGGAGTTTCAGCTGGAAGTAATTTTAACCACTCCCAGTGTCCGTTACCGGATAAAACAAAAAAATAAATCTGACTGGTTGTATATCTCTAGCATTAGCCAGATGCCGGACCAATCAATGATTGAAAATATTGAAGAACCGTGGGTGGAAGCCGAGGTAGTAACCCCGAAAGAATATTTGGGGTCGGTAATTAAACTATTGGGAAATAGCCGCGGTATCTATAAAAGTACCGAATTTTTGCAGTCCGAGAGAGTAATTATTCGTTATCATCTGCCCTTAGGCGAAGTAATTATGAATTTTTATGATAAGCTCAAGTCGGTCAGCTCGGGGTATGCTTCGCTGAATTATTTCCCTATCGGATACAAACCGGGTGATCTGGTTAGACTTGATATCCTTGTGGCTGGAGAAAAAAAAGAATCTTTAAGCCGGATAGTGCCTAGAGTTGAAGTTTTCAGCCAAGGCAAAAATCTGGTTAAAATGTTAAAAAAGACTTTACCAAAACAGCAATTTATGGTAAGTTTGCAGGCGGTAGTTGGCGGTAAAATATTGGCTCGGGAGAACCTTTCCGCTATGCGTAAGGATGTAACGGCAAAATTATACGGCGGAGATAGGACACGAAAAGACAAATTGCTTAAAAAGCAGAAAAAAGGCAAGAAGCGGCTTCAGGAGCTAGGAAAGGTCAGTATACCTTCTGAAGTATATTTAAAATTAATGCGCAGTTGAATCGCCCCTGTAGTTCAACGGATAGAACAAGGGACTCCTAAGCCTTAGATCCAAGTTCAATTCTTGGCAGGGGCACGACAATAAATCAAAATTTGGATATCAAAGTTCAAAAATATGGAAAAGTATTGATTTTTATATATTTTTGTGGCTTTATAGCCAAACAGTTCATTAACGCCAAAACATCGTAAAAGGAGGCTATCATGGTTCCCATTGCAAGAAAGTATGGTAATTATCCCGATGAGTTTTTATTAAAGAGTTTAAGGAATTATTCCCTAAAGTTGAATATCCAGAAATCAACGAGTTATTTTCAGAA
>Ga0315268_10002503_pt1 | contig 20707 bp, 20 predicted proteins | sample C1_top_MG_FD_204535 | JGI IMG/M metagenome (GOLD analysis project Ga0315268, IMG submission 204535) | Sediment microbial communities from Yellowstone Lake, YNP, Wyoming, USA - C1_top | ecosystem: Environmental > Aquatic > Freshwater > Lake > Sediment | place: USA: Wyoming | collected 2017-08-01
ATTATCAACTACATCGCGTTGCTGGGCTGGAGCCCGGGGGATGACCAGGAATTCTTTACACTGTCTGAGCTGGAGGAGCGCTTTGAGGTGGATCATATCAGCAAATCCAAGGCAGCTTTTTCATTCCCAAAGCTCGATTGGTTGAATGGCGAACATATTCGCAGCCTTTCCGTTGAGGCTTTCCACCAGCATGCATCAAAGTACTACTCGGCCCAGCTTGCCAGGAACTGCGATGTGAGGTATCTGAGCCAGGTGATCCAGCCACGCATCACTCGGCTAACAGATATCCCGTCCTTGACGGCTTTCCTGGTGGAAGTAGCCCCGTATGACGTGGAGCTCTATGAATTCACCAAGAGCAAATCCACGCTGGAAAGCAGTCTGCAGGTGCTGCGGGCGATACAGCCGCTGCTGCCGGAGATCCAGCCCTGGGAGGAAGGCAAGATTCGTGAAGTATTGCTCACCTTCGCCGGTGAGCATCAATTGAAGACCGGTACGGTGATGTGGCCGATCCGGGTGGCGCTTTCGGGTCTGCAATCCACGCCGGGCGGTGCGACCGAGCTTGCCGCGATCTTGGGCCAAAAGGAAACACTTAAGAGGGTTTCAGCAGCAGCTGCATTATTAGAACAGGTGGTATCCGGTTCACATTCAGGATAAGGAGCAAAGCTGCTTCACTGGCTAAGTGGGAAGGCTGCGATTCGCAAGTTGGTGGAGCCATAAGGGATCAGGGTGATCTCCTCGACTGGTTCGGTGGATACGTGCGGGCCGCCGCTGATTGGACCGGCCGAATTGTGGACCAATCCCCATTCTGGCAGGCGCCTGCCATGAGCGACCAGGCGCACGGGAGCCGCTTGCGGCTCAAAAGGCACAGAGCCGATGGAGCCAGTTTCCACCTTGAAGGAAATAGTGGGGTTCTCTGGATCCAGCAAAAGGCCGTAATTCCAGGGGGTGGTGGGATAGACCTCCCAATCGGCATGCGGCTCCACTCCGCCAATCTTGCGCCACTCCTCACCGATCTTCAGCCCGAAGAGCAACGGGCCACGGAAGATTGAGACCAATCCCTGGTGACCGGTGCTCAAGCGAATCCTCATTGGCAGGATAAGTGAGATGCGATCCCCAGATTGCCATAGGTGCTCCAGGCGGTAGAAGGTACCGGGCTGTGGATCGAATTTCGTCTGGTCGTTAACCATCACCTGGGCACCTTCTGCCCAGGCAGGAATGTGCAGGAGAAGGGGAAATTCGGCTGCATGGTTAAGGGAAAGGTGTAGGTCCACCTGGCCCTCAAAGGGATAAAGGGTTTCCTCCTCCAAGGTAACCAACACATCATCTGGCAGCATCACGCGCGCCTGGCAGGGGCCATAGGCCACAATAACCAGCCCGCCATCCGGCGTCGTCATTACCAGGCTCTTCACCAATTTCGGCCAGCCCTGGTGCAGGTTTGCGGTGCAGCAGCCGTAATTCGGTTCAAGGCCGTAGATGTTGGATGTATCGTCGTTGTTGGCCCACTCGCGCCGGGCGACCGAGCAAACCACCTGATTAACCTGCTGGTCATATTGGTGGGCCCACATGTCAGGTTTGAGGGTGGCAGGAAAGGCGTTGTAAGCTACCCACTCTAGCTGGTCGCTGAAAAAGGGATCGCCCAGGATGCGCACGCATTCTTCCAAGGAGAACATGAACTCGGCCACTGCGCACAACTCGGTGCCCTGGGTGGGGGAGGTGCCGATCAGGTGCTCATCCCCAGACCAGATGCCATTGGGTCGCCCATGATGCTTGAGCAGGTTCTGAATGCCCTGGCGTGCAGCCATCTTGTGCCACTCGTCTCCGGTGAGTTGATAAAGGACCGCAGGAGCTTTGATACCCATGGCGTTGTTGACCACATGGGTGAACATGCTGCGGTATTCTTTGAGCGGCAGGATATCGCCAAGGGTGTAGCGCCCCTGCAGGCTGGCCCAATCAGCAGTATTGGAAGCGATTTTTCGGGCAAGATCGAGGAGAGATGTATCTCCTGTCTGGTTATACAACCAGAATACAGAAAGCAGGTTATCGGCACCGCGCGCCATGCTCCAGTTCTCAAATGGGCGGGCTGCGATGGCGCGGTTCTGGTAAGCACAGTAGGCAGTCATCAGGTCGAGAACACGCTTATCACCGCTGGCCTCGTAGTATCCGGTGAGCACCTTGAGCATGATCATCCGCGGCCACCAGTCGATATTGAGAGCCGGTCCAAACTGCCCGGAAGGCTGGCTGCTGTTCAAAACCCAGGAGAGCCACTTGTTGGCCTTAGCTAAAAGGGGCGAATCACCCAGGATATAGGCGAGAGGGACCAGCCCATCGCAGTAATAGGGGCCGCGCTCCCAGGGATCCCCGTCGCCGCCCAGCCAGCCATTCGAAGAGTCAACATCCGGCCAAAACTCATCCAAATGTCCGGTCAGGCCAGCCGCCTGAACACGAAGCTGATCGAGTAGCCAGCCGCGCGGCTGGATAGCACCCAGCGGGAGCGCCAGGAATGCGGTGGGGTGAAGCGGGGAACGGTTAGGGGGAAGGGGATAAGGAATCATGAATTAATTATAAGGGGATTGATTAAAAGAACATCTCCAAGACGATAGGACGGATCACATCCCAATTGGGAAGTAGCACATCAGCCCCATCTGGAGTGGTATAAGGAGTAACGGCCTCGCGCGGCAGTGTGCGAGCATGGATGCCACTGACTCCAGCCCGCAGGAAGGCCAATCCAAACCGCGGCCATAGCCAGACGGGCAAGTTGCTGTCGATGGAGCTTGAGGTGGCCTGGATCAGAGCTGGCAATCGAAGCCAGGTGAGTGGAAAAAGCGCCTGATGTAGGACAGCGCGGATAAATATCCGGGCATGATCCATGCGGAAAAAGTCATCAGTGCCTTTGCGGTCACGTACGAAGGCCAACGCCTGTTCACCGTTCAGGTGATGCTTCCCGGCAGGATAGCCTGCCATCGCTTCTGGCAGATCAATGGTCACTCCTCCCATGGCATCAACCATTTGTTGGAAGCCATCGAATTTCAGCCGGACGTAATAATACACTGGCACCTCAAAGTCCTCTCGGATGGTGAGCGCAGTGGCAGCAGGACCGCTGCCAGGTTGATTCGCCTCAGCAAAGAAGTGAGCGGTGTTAATCCGGTTCTCGCCCACGCCAGGAATTATTACCCACAAGTCACGTGGAATGAAAAGCATATTCACAGCGGGTTGCAGGGGGATGATGCTGGTCAGAATGATGGTGTCGGTGCGACTGAGAGCGGTTCCTTGAGGGGCACGGTCGATCCCCAGGATGAGAAGGTTGGTGCGCAGCGGGGCGAGAAAATAGAAAGCCTGCAGGAAAAGCCAGAGCAGTGCCACCAACGTAACAATAATTGAAGAGATCAACCTTGGCTGGTGCTTGGGTGGATGGCGAGGGATGCGTATTGCCTGGTAGGCTGCCAGGGGGTCGACTGGATAAGGCCCACCTGAGGAGGTGGCTTGGGGCAGTGTCGGGGGATTGACCGATGGAATACCCGGTGAAATACCAGGCTGGGTAGGCGCATCCCGGTTGGGTGATGTTGACGGGTTGTCAGAGTTCATTTCCTCGGATTGTAACCGATTTGTAGATCATTTCCTGTGACGCTTTTCCAGTTCCTGGCGGATATCTGCGGGGACAATTCGATGGGAAGCCAGCAGCACAAGCACGTGGTAGGCCAGGTCAGCTACCTCCTCAACCAATCGCTGGTCCCCCTGTGATTTAGCGGCCAGAATCACTTCAATGGCCTCTTCGCCAACCTTTTTAACCAGTTCATCCTCGCCAGCATTGAGCAAACGGTTGGTGTAAGAGCCTTCTCTGGGATGATCGCGTCGGTCACAGATGATCAGATAAAGTTCGTCGAGGGTCATAGTCTTAGATCCGAGAGAGGGGGTTATGAAAACAGGTGAACTTTCCGGTATGGCAGGCAGGGCCTGCGGGATTAACTCGTAACAGGAGAGCGTCGCAGTCGCAATCCAGAGATAGGTCTACAACTACCTGGATGTTTCCGGAAGTGGCGCCTTTGTGCCAGAGCTCCTGGCGGCTGCGCGACCAAAAGTGCACCTGGCCAGTTTCGAGGGTGCGCTCCAGCGCTTCCTGGTCCATGTAGGCCAACATGAGGACTTGCCCGCTGGTCGCGTCCTGTATGATGGCAGGGATGAGACCACGATCATCAAATTTGGGGTGAATATTGCACATGTTTCCTTTGATCCCAGGTGGGATGAATATAAAATGGATAAGCATTCAGCCAATCTTAATCACTCTGTTCTACGATGTCAGTTCAGCAGGTCGGGCGAATGGCAATACCTTTTTCCGCCAGGAATGCTTTCAGGTCAGGGATAGATAGTTTCCCATCGTGAAAGAGTGAGGCTGCTAAAGCGGCATCGGCTTTGCCTCTAGTTAATACTTCTGCGAAGTGATCCTTAGTCCCTGCTCCACCAGAAGCGATGATGGGCACCGGGACAGCATCAGCCACGGCGCGAGTCAGCGGGATATCATATCCAGCCAGGGTACCATCGGCGTCCATGCTGGTTAATAGGATCTCCCCTGCACCTGATTCGACACCGCGTTTTGCCCAGGCCACTGCTTCCAACCTGGTGGGTGTTCGTCCTCCATCAATAATAACTTCCCAGAACCAGCTTCCATCCGGGCGGATGCTCTTTCGAGCGTCGATAGCCAGCACGATGCACTGGCTGCCGAAGCGGTTAGCTCCGTCGCTCAGCAAGGAGGGATTGCGGACAGCGGCAGAATTGACGGAAACCTTATCTGCACCGGCCTTGAGCAGCAGGTGCATATCCTCTATAGTACGGATGCCACCGCCGACAGTCAGTGGCATGAAGACTTGCTCGGCCACAGAATGCACAGTTTCCACCACGGTGGCTCGCCCTTCCAGAGTTGCAGAGATATCCAGAAACACCAACTCATCAGCGCCGGAAGCATCATAGAACTTCGCTTGCTCAACTGGGTTGCCGGCATCACGCAGGTTGATGAAGTGTACTCCCTTGACCACGCGGCCGTTGGCGATATCCAGACAGGGGATGATTCTTTTGGCTAACATACTGTCTCCAATCTATACTCACCTGGCAAATAGATTCACTGCCCTTACAGAACCCTCATACAATGCCCGACCGACAATGATGCCTGCCAATCCTGCCCGGCGGGCATTATCGATATCGTCCAGGCTGCTCATCCCGCCAGAAGCGATCACATACAGCCCGGTCGCCTGGGCCAGCTCAACTGTGGCAACCAGGTTCAACCCGGTCTGCATTCCATCGCGAGCGATATCCGTGAAAACAAGCCAACGCAATCCTGCCGTGCTGAAGGACTGGGCCAGTTGAATAGCAGGAATCATTGTACTTTGCTGCCATCCGCGGGTGCGGATGAATCCGTCCCGCGCATCCAACCCGACTGCGACTCTATCCGCGCCGAATTGCTGGATGGCTTGAGCCACTTGTTCGGGTTGTTCCACTGCGAGTGTGCCCAAGATGACGCGATTCACGCCCTCCTCCAATGCAAGCTCCACATCTTTAAGGGTACGCAACCCCCCTCCAAACTGAATGCGTGCCTGATGACGCAGCGCCACCTGGATGATCAACTGCAATGCCAGCTGGTTCTCAGAGTCCGGTTGTCCGAATGCACCTTCCAGGTTGACGACATGCAACCAGGTAGCACCAGCCGAGAGCCAGTACTCAGCAATTTGTGCCGGGTTACTGCTGTAGTGGGTTTCCTGCTGTGGATCGCCTTCTCTCAGGCGCACCACCTGGCCATGGCGTAAATCAATGGCAGGGAAGATAGTGAATGATTCTGACGTTGAGGTAGGGTTCACGTCTTTAAAAAATTTTCTAAGATTTTCAATCCGGTGCGTTGGCTCTTTTCCGGGTGGAATTGGACTCCGAAGAGGTTTGCGCGTTGGATAACGCTGGGGTAAGCCAGCCCGTAATCGGTTGTAGTGATCACACAGGAGGAGTCACCCGTTGAGCAATAGTAAGAATGATTGAAATATACGTAGCAACCATCCGGTATCTCCTTGAGTAATGGCGAGGATCGTTGGAAGTGGAGCTGGTTCCAACCAGTCTGAGGTATTTTTCTTTCCGTGGAATTTTTAAAGCGTATTACCCTGCCTGGGAGCAATCCAAGGCCAGCGTGTTCACCCATCTCCTCGCTGAGATCGAATAATGCTTGCATCCCAACGCAGATTCCCAGTAGTGGATCGCCACGTTGTACAGCCTGCTGAAGGGGTTCGACCAATTCCCTTTGGTGCAGCCCGTCTATAAAACTGCTGAAGGCGCCCACCCCAGGCAGGATGATCCTGCCAGCCAGCGCCACATCCTGCGGATTGGAGCTCAGATGGATGGTCACTCCAAGGCTTTTGAGGGCATTATAGACCGAGTGCAGGTTTCCAGTGCCAGCGTCTATGAGAAGTACATCGCATGGGTTCATTACCACCTCATAAAATTACACCTTTACTCGAGGGAACTATCCCTGCGCGGCGCGGGTCGATCCGCGTGGCAGCATCAAGCGCCCTACCAAGGGCCTTGAAGATTGCTTCAACCTGGTGGTGGTCATCCTGGCCGTAAAATACACGTGTATGCAGGCTGCAGCGCGCCTGGGTTGCGAAGCTCTCCAGGAAGTGCGGGATGAGTGTGATTGGAATGTTTCCAACATAAGGGGTATGCCACTTGACCTTTGTGACGGCATAAGGCCGTCCAGAAAAATCGATGGAGACGCGTGCCAGGCTTTCATCCATTGGATATTCAACCGAGGCGGAACGTACGATGCCCTTGCGATCCCCAAGTGCGAGGTGGAAGGCTTCGCCAAGCGTCAGAGCTACATCTTCAACCGTGTGATGTGGATCAAGTTGTAAATCTCCTCGGGCGCTAAAGTCCAAGTCAAACAGGCCATGGATAGCCACCTGCGCTAACATATGATCCAAAAAGGCTAGGCCGGTGTTTACCTGGTGCCTACCGGTGCCATCAAGCGCCAGGGTGAGCTCGATCGCGGTTTCAGAGGTTATTCGAGAGACCCGGCTTTGACGGGAAGGCGTCTTGATTAAGAGCGGTGCGTTGATGACCGGGCGAGATGGGGCAACCACGCTGGAGAGATCAGCACCACTTTGCACGATAGGTATGAGCGCTTCAAGTGCTGCCAGCAATGCCGCGTGTTGCTCCGCCAAGCCAACGCTGATACGGATATAATCTTGCAATAGAGGGGTGTTATAGTAGCGCAGTAAAATGCCTTGCCTTGCCAACCAGTCTTTTAGATCTTTGGCATTGATTCCAGAGACTTTGCATAGGATAAAGTTGGATTGAGAAGGAAAGGGGTGTAAGAAAGGGATTCGCAGCAGATGATCAAAGAGCCGGGCACGCTCTTCGCGCAGCTTTTCGATGTTGCCCGCCAGGTAATCAATATCTCCCAGCGATGCCAGCGCAGCAGCTGAGGCGGCGACATTGACATTATAAGGTTGCTTTGCTGCCCAAAGCGTGGGCATCAGCCAGCTTGGAAAAGCACCATAACCGACTCTTAGCCCTGCCAGCCCTGCCCATTTGCTGAAGGTGCGTAAGACGACCAGGTTCTGACGCTCGGGAACCTGGCGGATACGGCTGATCTCCTCGCCAAGTTTACCACCCCGGCTGGTAAACTCGATGTAGGCTTCGTCAATCACAACCATCAAGGGCAATTCAAGCAGGTCATCAATCTCTTGAGGCGTTGGAAAACTGCCATCCGGATTGTTAGGGGTATTCAGAAACAACACCTTGGGCTGTTGCTTTTCGACCGCCGCGTGTATGGCGGAAAGGTCTATCGAGAATTCAGCGTCGCGTTTCACATCGCAGACTTGGCCGGCATTAAGAAGCGTATCAAAGGAATACATGCCAAAAGTGGGAGGTAGATTAACGACCTTATCCCTCGGCTCGAGGAGAACGCGCAGTAATAGATCGATTAATTCGTCGGCGCCAGCACCAGCCATCAGATTCTCTACTGGTACCCCGGTGAAACGCGCCAGAGCAGTTCGCAAGGTACGCGATTCAGGATCGGGGTAGATATGGGCGAAGGATAACTCAGCCAGTGCTTTTCGAGCGAATTGCGAGATGCCATAGGGATTCTCGTTGGCATCCAACTTAATTATTTGCTCGATAGGTATCCCAAACCGTTCAGAGAGCACCTCATAGGGTTCAATTGGAGTATAGGGAGTGAAATTTTTGAATCGGGCAGAAACTTTCATCGTCGCACCTCGGCAGCATAGGCATGCCCATCCAACCGTTCAGCTTTTGCGATCGTGGCTGCAGCGTCGGCAATCTGGCGAGTGGTTCCTGGATCCAGGGCGACCAAGCTGATGATATGGACGAAATCCAGCACGTTGAGTGGGGAGGAAAAGCGCGCTGAACCACCGGTCGGCATCACATGGCTGGGACCGGCAACGTAATCTCCCAGCACCTCAAAAGAGTGTTCTCCCAGGAATACACCACCAGCAGCATGGATCTTTTCTACCAGCCGCCAGGGTTCTGCGACGGATAGGCAGAGGTGTTCTGCGGCGTAGGCGTTGGCCAACTCGACCGCCTCATCAAGGTCGCGGGTCAAGACTGCGCCGCAGGAATTTGCCAAAGATGAAGCCAGGATTTCGGCACGTCGTCGTTGGACGAGTTGTCGACCGACCTCAACCTCTATTTTTTCGATCAGTGCTTTTGAAGGGGTGAGCAGGATAGCGCTGGCCAGAACATCATGTTCAGCCTGAGCAAGCAGGTCGGCTGCAACCCACTCTGGTCGTGCGGTGTCATCGGCGATGATCATAGTTTCCGTAGGCCCTGCCAGGTTATCGATGCCGACCACCCCAAATACCTGCCGTTTGGCCAGCGTGACGAACAGGTTTCCTGGGCCGAAAATCTTATCCACCCGTTGGATGGAGGCAGTACCGAAAGCCAGGGCAGCGATTGCCTGTGCGCCACCCATCGTATAAACCTCTTCCAGGCCCAACAATGCTGCGGCTGCCAGGATGCTGGTATCGGTACGGCCGTCGCTTTGCAGAGGTGTAACCAGGACAATCTCACTCACCCCGGCTACCTGGGCTGGGATAGCGGACATCAGGACAGTAGAAGGTAGGGGAGCAGTACCTGCCGGCACATAGAGCCCAACACGATGGATAGGACGGACGATCTGTCCAAGCGTCCCGCCCAATGCTTGGGTTATCCAGGAAGTGACCGGTTGTACCTTGTGAAACTGGCGAATGCGTTCCGCAGCCAACTCCAGCGCCTGGCGTAGCTCAACCGGTATGTTTGCCAGGGCAGCGGCTTTTTCCGCAGGGGGAACCAGGAAGGACTGCGGAGCGCTGCCGTCCAGCTTGAGGCTCCACTCACGTAAAGCGCGATCACCGCGCTGGCGCACATCCCTCAGGATACAATCAACTACCTGGGCTGGGGTAAGGGATTCGCCGAAGATATGCCGGATTCGTTCCTGTACAGCGGGTGGGACGGTGATGTCATCTGGCAACCGGCGCTGTAATATGGTTTGGCGAGCAGTAGGCGGATCGTAGAGCTTCAACATGTCAACCTCCTAATCTTCCAGTGCACGCAGCATGGCGGTGTAGCGGGGCGGCTCTTCTTCAAAGATATAGCTGACGGGCATGACGACGATATCACTGCCGCCAATGGCGCGCAATTCGCTGATCGATTTGAAAAGCAAGCGGCGTTGTACGATGACGTTTACGGCATACCAGTTAGGATCCATCTCGCGCACTACTACCTGTGAGAGAGTGGGACCCTGCAGACCACCTATTGTTTCCTGGCTGAAAATACGTCTGGCAATTTCCTCTGGTGAAGGCCCGCGCATGTTGGCAAAGATGGCCAAATTTTCTGAGGCGCGCAGGTGAGCCTCAATGTATTCTAGCAGATGCCGGGCGATTTGTTGGGCCAGAGGGTTGTCTTTAAGGGATTGACGATGGGCGACCAGGATGGCTTGTGAGTGTAGAATCACACCATCACTCAACGGCACCAAGCGGTTATCGCGCAAGGTTTGACCGGAGGAGACCAGGTCAGAGATCATATCCGCATAACCGATGGCGGGGGCGGTTTCCAGCGTACCTTCGGCGGAGATCAGCTTATAGCCGACCTGATAAGGGTCGAGAAAGCGACTGGTGAGCACAGGAAACTTGGTTGCGATGCGAAGCGGTGCTGCCATCCCAGCGGCTCGCAGGACTAATCCTGCCATATCACTCACATCGCTCCAACTCTCGGGTACGGCCAATGTCAGGGCGCAGGCACCAAAACCAAGGTTATCGTGGAGGATCAGAATATGGCCGTTTTCGCCCTTGTGCTCCTCCATTATATCCAACCCCGTGATACCAAACTCTACACTGCCATCGCGCACACTGGCAACAATATCTCTGGGACGCTGGAAAAGCACGACCAGTTCTGGCAAGTCTGGTATGTGGGCTTCGTACTGGCGTGGGTTGGATCTGTAGATCTTCAGACCACAGGCATCTAAGAGCGCCATGGCATCTTCAGCCAGGCGACCGGCCGAAGGGAGAGAAAGACGGACTTTTTGAAGCGGTGGGATATTTACCATAGGGATTCCTTATCAAAATTGGATGAAAAACCCCCGGTTGACCGGGGGTTAGTGGATAATTTTGGTTAGTTCTTGCTCTCTCAGGGCAAAAACATCAGACCTCCACCGGTCGGGTAGTGGAGAGCATGGAATGGTGATGAGCGCAGGTCCAGGAAGGTTTCATCGTGGTGGTAATATATCAAAAATAGAGCAGGGTGTCAACCTCATTCTAAGGATATAAAGTTATAATCAACCATCGAAAATTACCTCTGGGAGTAGTTTTGATCAAAGAATTTGAAATTTTCATCCTGGATAATCAGCGCAGGCTGGGTTATGCCGAATATGGCGATCCAAATGGAAAACCAGTCTTTTACTTCCATGGTTTCCCGGGATCAAGGTTGGAAGGTCGCAGCCTGGCGGATGCAGCGCTAAAAGCCGGCGTGCACCTGATCACCACAGACCGTCCAGGATATGGGCTGTCTGATTTCCAACGGGAACGGGTGATGCTGGATTGGCCATGGGATATTGTCCGGTTGGCGGACGGACTGGGAATCGAGCATTTCGCCATCCTGGGCCATTCGGGTGGCGGACCGTACACGCTATCTTGTGCCTATGCTCTGCCGGAGCGGGTGAGTCGCGCAGCCATCGTGGCAGGTCTTGGACCTTTGGGTGCGCCAGGGGTCATGCGAGGGGCGGACCCATTCACCCATCTATCTTTCTGGTCCATCCGCCGGGCGTTCTGGCTGGCAGCGCTTGGGGTGTGTGTGATGAACCTGAGTGTCCATCTGAATGCAAAACTCTCACAGCGGGTTCTCATCCTGGGCATGCATAGCCCAGACCGAGATTTGTATGCAAACCACCCTGAAATACGCGCCAATGAGGTTGAAATTGCACACCAGGTGTTTTCACAAGGAGTGCGCGGGCCAATTCATGACCTGAGTCTCTACCGCAATTGGGGCTTCTCGCTGGCACATATCCGCAGGACAGTGCAGTTCTGGCAAGGTGAGCAGGACAGCCTGGTGCCACCGGAGATGGCCCGCTGGCAAGCCAACCACATCCAGAATAGCCAGGTTCGCATGTTGTCCAAGGAAGGGCATTACACCATTCTCAGGAATTATGGGGAACAGATTCTACGAGAGCTCATCGAGAGATGAGTCGTCCTAGCCTAATTCATACAAAACCAGTGCTGTGATTACAATCGCGGCGGTTTCCATGCGCAGAATGCGTGGGCCAAGAGTGATGGATTGAAAACCGGCCTGCTCGGCAAAGGCAATTTCCTCGGTGCTAAAACCACCTTCCGGACCGATGACCACCGCAACGCGCATGGTCTGTGCAGCGATAGGTTCGCCAGGTGCTGAGACCAGTACCTGGTGTAGATCGGTCTGCTGTTCCCTCTCCCAGGGGATGAGCAACCGATCGTTTTCCTGAGAAGCTTGCTGCAAAGCGGTTTCGAAGGGTTGGGTAGGATGCACTACAGGGACGCGCCCACGCCCTGATTGCTCAGCTGCTTCCTGGACGATCCGTTGCCAGCGCTCATGTTTCTTCGAAGGCTCATCCTGGTGCTGCACCAGGCTGCGACTGGAAATGACCGGGACAAAGGCGTATGCTCCCAACTCGGTGCCCTTCTGAAGCATCCCTTCGAACTTCTCACGTTGGGTCAGACAGAGGTAAAGCGTCAGCCGGGTATGGGGTTCGCTGGCTACCATACGGCTGGAGTGCGCCCGTCCGTAGGCCGTGCCCCTTTCGATCTTTAGCAGTTCCACTTCGTGCTCAAAACCCTGCCGGTCGATGGCGATTACCCGTTGCCCCGGGTGTAGTCGCAGAACACTGCTCATCTGGCGCGCCACACTGGTGGGAAAGGTTACTTCCTGTTCACGAAAACATTCCGGCGGCAGAAAGAAACGGTGCATCGGGTCTAATTTCCCCTTTCCACTTTTCCAAGGGGAGAGGAAAACTTCTCATCATGCCCGGCGATGACAATGGTATATTCACCCCGCGGCTCCTCCTGGTCAAAATGGGACAGGCATTCGCTGAGTGGGCCACGAAGGATGGTCTCGAACATCTTGGTCAGGTCATTGGCAATGCAAGCCTGGCGGTCGCCATAGATAGCGAGGGCATCTTCCAGGAAGGCTTTCAGTCGGAATGGACTTTCGTAGAAGATCAGAGTGTGAGGGGATCTGGCATCCACCTCCAGGAAACGCCGCCGGGCGGTTGCCTTGCGAGGAGGAAAGCCGCGAAATGTGAAGCTATGTACTGGCAGGCCGGAAAGGATCAGAGCGGCGATCAGGGCGGTTGGGCCAGGGATGGCAGTGATCGGAATTCCGGCTTCTATGGCGCTCCGCACCAGAGTGAAACCCGGATCGGAGACTGCCGGGCTGCCGGCGTTGGTCACTAACGCTACGGATTGCCCGGAGTGCAAAATTTCCATTACCCGAGGAATGACTCGCTCTTCGTTGAATTCATGGAAGGAGAGTTGAGGTTTCTTGATCTCAAAGTGCTTCAGTAGTAATCCGGTTTTGCGAGTGTCCTCACTGACAACCCAATCCACCTGGCGTAACGTTTCCAGGGCTCGTAAACTGATATCCCCGAGGTTACCGATGGGTGTAGCGACCAAATACAACGAGGTTTTCATCCTGCTTATCCTAAACGAGAGATTTCTTTACTAATAAGACTCTCCATAATCCACAGGTCCTACTCTGTACAGAATTGGCTTACGATTTCCCACAGCGCTCGAGTGCCGAGAGATAGGTTTTCCAGGGAGATTCGCTCATCATGGGCATGGGCCATGGCGAAAGCGCCTGGCTCACCTGGAATTTCCATGGTTGGCCAGAAACCATAGGTCTTGACGCCATGCCTTAACAGGTGACGGGCATCGGTCGCGGCGGGCAACAAGTAGGGTGAAACACGTGCCTCCGGTATGATCTGGCCCATCACTCGATCGATGGTGTGGAAGAGAGGGGTATTGAAAGCATTCTCTGTGCCAGGATTAGTATACATCACCTCTATTTCGATATCTCTCCCAACATGCGCTTGAATTTCGGCGATCAAATCCGCTGCGGTCTGACCGGGCAGTAACCGGCAATCCACTTCAGCCTCGGCGACTGAGGGAATAACGTTGATCTTTTTTCCAGCGCGTAATATGGTCGGTACGGCGGTGTTGTGCAGCATAGCGTACAAAGTGGCACGGGTTTCTGGATCAGGAAAGCAGGCCATCGCTTCGGCTTCACGATCCGGATTCAACAGGTCCAATGTATTTTGAGCTTCGGCTGGATCCATGCTTTCGGCAAGAGCATGGATAAACCCTTCGACAGTAGGGACAATGTGCAGTGGCAGGCGGGCATGAGCCAGACGGTCAACCGCCCCAGCCAGGCGGCTGACCGCAGTGCCATCCTTGGGGATACTGGCGTGACCCGGCTGGCCATTGGCGCGCAGCCTTAACCCGCACAGGCCTTTCTCGCCAGTCTGGCAGGTGAATAACCAGTGTTTTCCATAGTTTGTGCCCATCCCAGCGCCTTCATTGATTGCATACTCGGCGTCGATCAGGTCAAAGTGATTCTGCGCTAACCAAGAGAGTCCATAGACACCGCCGGCCTCTTCGTCGGCAGAGCCGACCAGGATCACATCCCGCTTAAGGGCCAGGTTCAGGCGTTTGAGCTGCAAAAGGACTTCTACCCAAATAGCAGCCATGCCCTTCATATCTGTTGTCCCGCGCCCCCACAGGTAGCCTTTGTGGATTTCTGGGGAGAAGGGTGGATGGGTCCAATGATCTGCTTCTGCCAATACAACATCCAGATGGCACATCAGCAAAAGCGGCCGCTGGCTTCCATCTCCTGGCAAGCGAGCTACCAGGTTTCCGCGCCCAGGTCGGGATTCTAAAACCAAACCTTGGATCCCTTCTGCGGCCAGCCGGGCACGGATGTACTCAGCGCAGGGCGTCTCATTACCCGGAGGGTTGGTGGTGTCGAAGCGGATCAGGTCTTGCAGTGTAAAAATCACATTGCGGTTGAAGGATTCCCAATCGATGGGCATGGTGTCCTCGTCTTGCTGTTTTTAATGGTATTGTGTCCTGGTAATTTTACCTTAATCGGATAAGGTGCTTCATATACGATCGAGTTTGAACTCGGCCCTGAGCAAAGGGGGAATAATTTTGATATAATCGATTCAGGTGTATTTATGCCGATAAATCCGACCCGAGATCGAATAAATCCAGAGAAGATGGATACCACTCCGCTTCGCCGTCCGAGCTGGATTCGCGTGCGCGCACCTTCGGGTCAAACTTATGAATGGCTGCAATCTCTGATGCGCAAGAAAGCGTTGCACACCGTCTGCGAAGAAGCAGGCTGCCCTAATATGGGGGAATGTTGGGGGAATGGGACGGCAACTTTTTTACTGATGGGGGATATCTGCACACGCACCTGTGGCTTTTGTGATATCCAACATGGCCGGCCAGAACCTCTCGATTGGCAGGAGCCCGAGCGGGTAGCCCAGGCCGTCAAAGCCATGGAATTGAAGCATGCCGTGATCACCAGCGTGAACCGAGATGAACGAAGAGACGGGGGCGCTCCGATCTTTGCCATGGTGATCCAGCGTATTCGACAATTGCATCCTGGTTGTTCGATTGAGGTGCTGATACCGGATTTTAAGGGCAATGTGGAAGCTCTTAAGATGGTGATGGATGCCCGGCCGGAGATCCTCAATCACAATATCGAAACGGTTCCGAGCCTCTTCAAACAGGTTCAACCTCAGGATCATTACGCGTGGTCGCAAGCTATTTTGAGCAATGCCAAGCGCTTAGATCCGGAAGTACTGACTAAATCTGGCATCATGGTGGGATTGGGGGAGACGATGGATGAGATAAAGGCGGCCCTGCTGGACCTGCGTTCCTGGGGGGTAGATATCCTGACCATCGGCCAGTATCTACAGCCCAGTCGCAGGCATTTGCCGATCGTCCGCTATTACACGTTGGAGGAATTTGCTGACCTGAAGGATTATGGTTTGAGCATCGGGTTTCAATGGGTAGAAAGCGGCCCTCTCGTCCGTTCTTCCTACCATGCCGCTGATCAAGTTCGGGCGCTGAGTGTGGTACACCGTAAGCTTTATGGGATGAGTTGAAAAAAAAGCGACGAGTTTAAAAATTCCTGGATTCCTTGTCATCCACCTACCAAAAAACCTGGTTATAAGCGTAGGCACGCCTCCACTGCCAGCCAGAAGAGGAGCTGGCGGTCGCTTTTAAGATCATTCCAGGAACGCGCATCCCAACCCTCAGGGTGCACCAAATCTCCCCCATAGACGACCTGCCCGCATTTCACCTTGCGAAATTGGGCAACTGCAAAGAAGGCCGCAGCTTCCATTTCAACCACCTCACATCCCTCCTCCAGCCTGGAAGCGCGTCTGGCGACCGTCTCGCGATAGATCCCGTCCGTGGTCCAGGATTTTGAGAGGCGGTAAGGTAAATTGTGCTCTGAGAAGGTAAGCTCCAGCGCTGAAATTGCCTGAGGGTCGGCACTCACCTCGCGCCCGGGCGGCAGGTAATGGTAAGAAGTGCCCTCATCCCGGATGGCAGAGGTCAGGATCACAGGATGACCTGCGATAATCTCAGGTTCCAGCACTCCACAACCACCGCAGACGATGAACTTACGAACACCCACGGTGATCAGTTCTTCCATAAAGCCAGCCGCCAGTGGTGCGCCAACGCCCGGGTGAACCACTACCAGAGGTTCTCCCTGCTCGGTCATCTCGTAGACCGGGTTAGGGCCAATTTCTGATATCAGCCAGCCAATGGTTTTAAGGCGTCCATCTTCAACAAGTTGTTGCAATACTTCTTGAAAAAAACACAATACACCCCGTTCCGAGATAGGGCCCTCGACTTTCGGGCCGTGCGGTTCCAGGATAGCGGTGTGCGTTGGATCAAATTCCAGAATAGGCGGTGGTTGTTCCACGTCCATTTCTTTACTGGGTAAGGATTATATCTTCTACTATGGAGTCTGGAATTTACTTTAAGGTCGGAAAATCGCCAGGTGGAATATCACTTGTTTGGGTGTTACCGCCAGCCACTGGCTGAAGGGAGATTGTCCAGGTGGAGTAACTGGTTGCGGAGGTGGTAAATGCCAGGCGGCTGTCCATTTTCTTGGTCGATTCGACCTTGAGAAATTTTCTGTCCTCACCGTCCCATTCATCACCCTTGGTGAAAAAAATCTGGTAGTTGCCATCAGGGATTCCACTTAAGGTGAATTGGTTCTTCCCGCGTACATAGAAGCCGATCAGGGGCTTGTTTGTTCCGTTGACCAGCACAACCAACCCATCGGAAGCTGTTCCGTTGTCGACGGTCAGTTGACCCATGCCGCGCTGTTTTCTTTGATCAAAAACGATGGTGCCATTCGCCGGGCGGAATGTGCCATGTGGGATCAGGCCGCAGTCACCAGGCAGTTTCAAGTAACCAGGGCCAGCTTTTGCCCAACCAATGGTGCCATCATTTAGGCGGATCTTCAGCCAGGAACACTGGTTGAATTCGCCAATCACGGCGACCTCATCTTTTTGTTTGAGCATGGTAAGGACTGCGTAGTTCGTATCCGGGCCTTCACGCACATTGAGAGTGGCAGCCTCGACGGCGGCGCGCGGCAGGGGAGTAGCTGAGGCTTGGGGAGTATCTGTTGGGCTGGGAGTATAAGTTTCGATTGGGGTTGCGGTTTGGGCTGGGACAGAGGCAGTCAATGAAGCAAAGATATTGGCTGCAATGTTGGTTTCGGTGGCGCGCAGGTCACCTTGCTCGCAGCGACTGCAGGAGACGAGCAGGAGTGCGTAAAAAATCAACGGCCAGCAGCATGGAACAGGATGCCGGTTGACTGGTGCGGGAGGCATAGATGCTCCGTTTCTACCCGGCCAGGACGGGTTGATAAAATGAGGAAATTTCTTTTATTATAGTGATTCTTGAAGTAGGAAACAATTAGTTATAGGTGATTCATGATTCGGGAATAGAGATGACTTCTCAAGAAAAAAGGCGCAAAGTTGGAATTCTTTGCGCCTGCTGGTTGGAATGGTCTTCTGGTTAGAACGGAAAAGTATATTGGTTCAATCCCAGCTCTTGCTGGAGAAACTTAATCTCTTTTTGGAGGTTTGGAATGACCGGCACGCCTTCTGCACGGACGCGCTGCTCGCTTTCGTATTCCTTTTCGCCAGCAGTGTAAATCCGGCTTTGTCCAGGAGCCTTGCGAGAAGCGCGCAACTGGCGCAGGATAGTACCGACGGTCTTTTTGAATTCATCCAGTGAGGTGAAGCACTCAATATGGATTGCCATGAAGAAATGACCAACCTTGAAAGGTTGGCGCTGGTGGTGCTCGTCAAAACCAGTCAATCCATAAAGGAAGGCGCCATTTTGCAGAGCAGAGGAGAAGATCTCTACCATCACACCCAGGCCATAGCCTTTGTGACCCCCAAAAGTCTCACCCACCCCGCCCACTGGTAGAAATGCGGCCGTGCCCTGGTCAAAGCCTTTGAGGATCAGGGTAGGATCGGTCATCGGCTGGCAGTTTTGATCAATCACCAGGCCTTCCTTAATCTGTACTTCCTCGCGCTGAGCAATCTCAATCTTGCCGCGCTGGATGATGGGAGTGGCGGCATCGAACAGGAATGGGAAAGGTTCATCGGTCGGGCAGCCGAAGGCGATCGGGTTGGTGCCGAGCATGGGTTGCACGCCGAAGGTGGGTGCCACTGCCGGGCGGGCGTTGGTAAAGCTCATTCCGATCATCCCTTCCTTGACTGCCATCAGTGGGTAGTAGCCATCAATGCCGAAGTGGGTCGAGTTGCGCACCGCCACTGATCCCATTCCGTACTGGCGGGCTTTGTCGATTGCCATCTGCATGGCACGCACCCCAATGACCATGCCCATGCCGTGATGCCCATCCGCCACAGCAGTGGTGGGGCTTTCCCTTACCACTTCAAATTGCGTCAGCACCTGGTGTTGGCCGGTCTTGATCCGGTCGTAATAGTACTTGAGACGCCCGATGCCGTGCGATTCAATTCCGCGCAGGTCGGAGGTGATCAACACCTCGGAGGCAAGCTGTGCATCTTCAGCAGGAACGCCACAAGCTTTGAAGACGTCAACCATGAAGTTTTGCAGGGTAACAACATCGATATGGTATGTTTTTGAGGTCATGTGGAATATCCCTTTCCCTGATTGGTGTTTATCCTACCGCGTAGGGTACGGAGTTAACGATGTAAGCTTATTAATCGGCAACGATCCACTCGATCCCCTCGACTCCGGAGAAGCGCTGCTGCATGGTCTGGATTGCCTGAAGGTTGTTATCGATCAAGATGAATTGACGGCCCAGTTCCAGGCAGGCTGCGCCAGTCGTCCCGCTTCCGGCGAAGAAATCTAATACCAGATCGCCAGGGTTAGAGGAAGCCTGAATAATCCGCCGCAGGATACCGAGCGGTTTTTGAGTGGGGTAACCAGTTTTTTCCCTTCCATTAGTCGGGACAATGGTGTGCCACCAGGTATCGGTGGGCGTTTTTCCGCGAGCGGCTTTTTCAGGTCCGACCAGCCCGGGTGCCATATAAGGCAGCCGTTCCAGGCTCTCAAAATGGAAGGTGTAGTGAGCTGGATCTTTTGCGTACCACAAGATATTATCATGTTTAGGCGGCCATTTGCGGCGCGTTCGGGCGCCATAATCATAAGCCCAGATGATCTCGTTGAGGAAAGAATCCCGTCCAAAAATAGCGTCCAGCAGCAGCTTGCAATAATGAACCTCACGGTAATCAATATGGAAATACAGGCTGCCGTGCGGTTGAAGCAAGCGGTAAGCCTCGATCAGGCGAGGTTCGAGGAAAGCCAGGTAGTCATCGAACAGGTCAGTATAGGCTTGAGAGCCGATCTTAATGGTCTCGTAGCGCTTGCCCTGGAAGCCAGTCCGGTCGCCGGTTTCTGAGCGCACTGCCCGGATCTGCGTGCGACCCTGAGTTTTACCGGTGTTGAAGGGCGGATCGATGTAAATCAGGTCGACCGAATCAGAGGGCAGAGATTGCAAGACGGGCAGGTTATCAGCGAAGTAAACCTGGTTGGCCATGAGATTATTTTACTCTAAACCATCCGCACTCCGTGCCTGAACAAGATGTTGAATAGCCGGGCAAGGGTATTCGTGGGATATGTGCGATCCTCAGGATGAGCAAGCCGCCAATCTACAAAGGATCTCAGGGCATACATCAAGTGGTATAGATCCAGGCGCTGGCGTAGGCCGGGAATAGAAAACAGAGCGGGATAATGCTTTCGAAGAAGCAGGAAGAGATCGGCAAAGTCAGCAGTTGAGAAAATCTCCCAATCTTCTTCGGCAAAATCATTGGGATAAAGGCAGAATTCTTCAATTAGCAATAGTTCATAGTCTAGTGGAGCCTGCATTGCGAATTCAAAATCCAAAACTCCACTGATGCAGTCACCCGCCACCAGGATATTTCCTGGCCATAAATCGCCATGCACGAAGACGGGTGGACCCTCTTGCAGGCAGGTTTTATGGAACTCGAAGAAATCGATTGTGTGCTGGATCACGTCGTCTGGCAGAAGGACTTGGGGATTGGAGAGGGTTTCTATGGTAGTATAAAATTGCTCCTCGCAAAAGGCGTTCCAGAAACCGAATTGGGCTTCGTCCTGGTTCATCCAACCATATTCGGAGAAGGTGACCTCGTGAAGAGGCTTGAGGTATCCGGCATGCTGGGCGATCACGCTTTCTTTTTGATCGTGGGATAAATGTCGCCAGAGGTGGTGCATCCTTTCGCCGGGGATGAAACGCTGCAACTGGTACGTTTGACCTGAATATGTGCCCAGGGCGAGGATGTGAGGTATCGGGATTGTCGATGGCACTTTCTGCAAAGACCTGGCCTCATTGGCCAGGCGCTCACCGTCCTCTGGCGTGGAGGCAATGCGCAGGATGTAATCCTTGCCAATGCGGTAAACACTATTCGTCTGCCCCCCTGCGAGAGGTTGGATGGAAAGGGCGTTGATTCCTTCCTGTTGGCAGATGGCCTTTATGATGGGATCGATCATAGAATTCCAGGAGTCATTCTTCTTGATGAGAGTGAAAAAAGATTTGCTAGCTTTTTTTCTTCTTACTTCTGAAGTGCGAGGATTATTGCCTTGAGAGCCAGCTCGCTATCTGGTAGTACAGA
>Ga0315268_10002504_pt1 | contig 20706 bp, 14 predicted proteins | sample C1_top_MG_FD_204535 | JGI IMG/M metagenome (GOLD analysis project Ga0315268, IMG submission 204535) | Sediment microbial communities from Yellowstone Lake, YNP, Wyoming, USA - C1_top | ecosystem: Environmental > Aquatic > Freshwater > Lake > Sediment | place: USA: Wyoming | collected 2017-08-01
TGGAGCAAAGATTTTTCATCGCACTAATGATGCTGGCCCCCTGCGCATTTCCAACGGATACCAGATTCAAAACTAATATAGCGAGCAAAAGATACTTTCCGATCGAATTGATCAATCCCATGTTTTTGAGGATATCCATCATTTCACCTGTTTCACCTATCAGACCGGCGATATTTATAAAACCGACCCTTAGCCTTGAGCCTTGCTACCGCTGGAAAAGGGGAAAAGAAGAAATTGATAAAAGAAAAAGCGTAGGGCGCGAAATCTATTGGAACGTGCACGGGGTTGCCGTCGCTGCAGAACCCATCAGTTGTGCTATGACAGTCGGCACAATCAGGTATATCAGAATCCCGATGACAGCTCCTGTGAGCATAGCAGTCGCCCATACCGAAGCCCTTGCCCTGGTCTCAGCACCTAGGACCTGGCCTGCGGCATACACGACACCGGCAAGCACGATGAGCATCATCGCGGCTATACCGAGGAAAGACTGGACCGTGACGCATAGGTTTGACAAGGCGTTCTTGATGTTTTGTGATCCGGTTTGGGCATTCGCCACCGATACCAAACTCAATACCAGTACCGTGAGCAGCAGATATCTCCCAATCGAATTGATCGTGTCCATTTTTCTGATGATATTCATGATTTCACCTTGAAGATTGGTCTATTTCTTCTGGTTAAGTATTATAAACACTGTTCTTAGGGTCTTTTTCTCCCAAAAGCGAGCCTTCCCAGGTCGAACACGTAGTTCGCTATCTCAGCACCGTCGAGCTTTGTCTTCCCGCTGAATCTGGCCATGAAAATATACGGGATATCCTTGATCCTGATTTCAGGGTTGTCATATATGAGATTCAGTAATATCTTGTACCCGTTCACCCGGACCCTGGTCCGGGCCAATATCGCCTTTCTCACAAGGAAGAACCCGCTCAAGGGGTCGGAGGTCCGATTTCCCACAAACGGCCTGCAGAGGGATTCTGCGCTTCTCGATATCAGATCCCGGTGTGCGTTCCATGCCTTGCCCTTCCCGCCCCCGGAGATGTTCCTGCTGGCGACCACCAAATCCGCATCGCCGCGCGCATCGAACATCTTCCTTGCGGTTTCAGGCGGATGCGACAGGTCCCCATCCATGACAAGTATCCACTCGCCATGTGCGGCCTTCGAGCCTTCCACCACCGCGCTCGCCAAACCCAATTTCCCGCTCCGCTCGATAAGCCTGATTTTTTCATTTTTCCCGAAACCAGGGATCGAGCGTATCACATCCGCAGTGCCGTCTGGCGATTTATCATCGACAAAAATTATCTCATATTCGATATCGGAAAAAGCCTTCGCTATCCTTTCTGCCAACAGCGAAACATTCCCCTTTTCATTATACGTGGGGACTACTATCGATAGGAGAACCATCGGATAGCAAATCGGGTCCGGATTATTAATATCTAGCGTTTCAATATACTACGATGAAAAAGCCAGCTCTCACCATCGGCATCTGCGCGCACAATGAGGAGGCGAATATCAAGGTCCTTCTCCTGCAGATTCTGGGCTATGAACCAACCAAGGCTACGATACAAGAGGTCTTGGTCGTATCATCCGGTTCCACTGATTCAACCGACGCGATTGTATCCGATTTCTGCGAACACGATTCCCGCATCCGTCTGATCCGCGAGAGCGAAAGGCTCGGCAAGGTCTCGGCTGTGAACAAGATACTGAAACAGGCGAAAGCCGATAGCGATATAATCATCGTTTCCGGGGCCGACCTGCAGATACGCGAAGACACGATTGATAATCTCGTCAGCGCTTTCGAAAACAAGCATGTCGGAATGGCCGGCGCGAGGATAATCCCCACCAACGAACCGGATTCCTTCTCAGGTTTCTGCTCGCACCTTGTCTGGGACCTCCATCACAGGATAGCCTTGCGTTCCCCCAAATGTGGCGAATTCATAGCAATCCGCAACAACGGCTACTCGATACCGTCCGATATGGCGATAGATGAGGCGTACCTAGAATATCTTGTGAAAAAGGACGGCCTTTCGATAGCTTACGCTCCCGAATCGGTCGTCTATAACAAAGGGCCAGAATCTGCTGGCGACTATCTGAAGCAGCGCCGGAGGATTCATGCCCAACACATGAAGCTGAAGGAATCAACCGGCTATGCCGTCTCGACATCCAATCCTGTCCTGATAGCAGGAGCGCTTTCCAACCACCTCCTCAAAAGCCCGCGTTCATTTGTTTTTGGAATTGGAGCGATCGGTTTGGAATCACTCGCTGTTTTCCTTGGTTCCTATGACGCCTTGATAAAAAAGGACGACCACAAGGTCTGGGATGTCGTGGAAAGCACGAAGATCCTGAAGAGCACGAAGAAATCGAAGGCGAAGAGGGTGAAGGCATGATAAGGATAGCTATGGCAGCCCCCAGAGCAATTGCATTCCGCACCTTCGGCTTCCCGAAATCATTGCCATTCAACCTTACCATCAGCCTGACCTATAATTGCAATTCCAGATGCAAGACTTGCAATATCTGGAGGATGAAAAAAGCCGGGAGCGAACTATCGCTGGATGAATATGAACGTATATTCCGCAGCCTTGGCAATAGCGTGTTCTGGGTCACATTGAGCGGGGGCGAACCGTTCCTGAGGAAGGATATCGTGGAAATCGCGAAATCGCTCTACAAGAACTGCCATCCAAAGATAATCAATATTCCGACGAACGGGCTATTGGGCGAGATGATCGCTCAAAAAACAAGAGAAATCGCGCTCGGTTGCCCGAAATCCGAAATAGTCGTGAACCTTTCGCTCGATGGGGTGGGAAAGAAGCACGATGAGATTCGCGGGATACCTGGCAATTTCGACAAAGCAATGGCAACGTACTCACAGCTCCGCAAAATAGATCTTCCCAATTTCTCGCTCGGCGTACATTCGGTCATTTCCAAACTCAATCACAAGGATATCCCGGAGCTCTGCGATTTCGTACTGGATGAATTGAAACCCGATTCCTATATCAGCGAGGTCGCTGAACAAAGGGTGGAGCTTGGCACAACAGAATCCGACATAACTCCAAGTGCGGAAGACTACTCAAGAGCCGTTGATTATATCGCGAAAAGAGTTTCCTCGTACAAATCGATGAAATCAAAAAACGTCTCGCGTTTCACGCGCGCTTTCCGCATGGGTTATTATAAATTCGCGAAAGACGCGCTCGCACTTACGCTCGGTAAAGCCAAGCAGCCGATTCCCTGTTATTCCGGTTTCGCTTCCGGCCAGATATCGCCCGAAGGGGATGTTTGGGGTTGTTGCATCCGAGCCGAATCATTGGGAAATCTGCGCACGAACGATTACGATTTGAACAGGATCTGGTTCTCCGGACGAGCGGATGAATTCAGGAAGAGCGTGAAACGTGGCGATTGCTCCTGCCCGCTCGCGAACGCCTACTATACGAGCTCGGTCTGCGACCCTATGAGCGTCGCGAAAGTGGTGACGAAGCTTCTGTGACTGGTGCATCTCATGGTCAATGAATTCGATGTGGAAAACCCGGGCAAAGAAGAACTAAAGAAAATATACAATGACCAGAAACGATACCCATGGATTTTCGACCAGTTGGATGGCTATCAGGATTTTGAAGACAAATACAGGATGCAAGTGATAGTCGGCATTGTCCAGAAATCTAATCCATCAAAAGTTCTGGACAACGGGTGCGGCAGTGCGGTGATGAGCCGGGCATTGGCAGACGCCGGATTCGGCGTTGTGGGTTTCGACATATCCGCAGAACTGTTGAAGCAGATTCCCCATACAAAAAATCTCAAGCTCGTTTCCGGCGATTCCGACGAGCTTCCCTTCCGGGATTCATCATTCGGATGCGTGATATGCAGCGAAGTCTTAGAGCACATAAAGGATAACCGGCCGGCTATTACGGAGATAGCCCGAGTGCTTGATAATGAAGGCATCGCCCTCATTACTGTGCCGAACTGGAGCTGCTACGATTGTCTAGACGGGAACTTCAAGATAGTCACGAATTCGATAAAAGCAGTGAATGCGGCCCTCAAGGTCATCGGCCGCCCTCCTATCTACCAGTATGGCGTGGATATGCATTTCCACAAGATGTTCCCCTGGCAATGGAGAAAAAAGCTCGAATCATCAGGGCTCGAGGTCGTGCAGGATCGGGCTGTCTGGCTGTTCCCGTATATCCCGAAATTCCGCTATGTCGAGAGGTGGGTATATTCCGTCCCCGGCATCTTTCCTTTGAAAGCATGGCTGGATGATGCGCTCTCCGGAGTTTGGCCGTTCAAATATCTGGGTATCGGTCATCTTTTCGTTTGCAGAAAATCACAATAAGCCGTTCTCTCTATACCATCCAACAGTTCTCCTGATCCCCTCTTCTATTCCTATTTTGGGTGAATATCCAAGGACCTCTTTGGACGCTTTTATGGATGAAGCATGACTATTGCTCAAGAATCCCACCTGCGCTCTTGTGAGCGGGGGCTGAACAACCAATCCAATCGTGCAATCGAATATTGTGGCAGCTACAGTTCCCGCAGTTGCCGGGACGCTGAATCCGATCCGCGGAACATCAATCGCATCGCTCATCGAATCCACGAACTCCTTTATCGTGACTGGCTTCTCTCCTGCGAGATTGAATGCCTTGCCTAGTGCTTCCTTGTTTTCCGCTGCGAGCATGACGCCATCGACCAGATCATCGATGTATGTGGGGTGCACCAGGGCCGTTCCTTTATCAAAAAACAGGAACGACCTCCTCTTCACTGAGCGGAAGAATGGAAGGAGATGCATATCACCCGGTCCATAGACGAATTCAGGCCTCACGACGACGAGCGGAAGCCCGTTTTTTGCATAACCCAGCGCTAGCTTCTCCGCTTCAGCCTTCGTCTTCTCATAGATGTTCGTCGGGTTATATGATCGTTCATCCGCTGGCGTCTCATCTTTTTTCAGAGGTCCGAAAATCCCGCAGGTGCTGAAATGGATGAATCGTTTCACTTTCGCATCTCGGGCGGCTTCGAGCATGTTTTTGGTGCCTTGATAGTTCACATCCCAAAATAGTTTTTCAGGTTTACCCCAGCCGCCCAATACCCCTGCGCAATGGAAAACGACGTCAACCCCATTCACTGCGCGAGAGCACACCGATGGGTCGGTGATATCTCCTTCAAAGATTTCCGCACCCGCTTCTTTCAACTCGTTTGCCGATTTTAGATTGCGGATTTGGACTCTTACATCTGAGCCTTCGGAAAGAAGCCTGCGGACCAAGGCCCCTCCTATGAAACCGGTTGCACCAGTCACGAGGATTTTCATGCGATCTCTATTCTGTTTCAACGGTTTAAATTAGTGATGCAAATCAAGTTTTTTCTTCCCTGCAGAATATTTTGACATAATTAGGATTAAATCAAGCGATGCCGATCCCGTCTTGTGCTAGATCCAGAAAATCTGATTTGCCGAGATGAATCTGCAAGTGCATTAGCTTTAAATTGGATTATTTATATTCTATACAGGTTATATCATTACCTATTCTTTCGAGAATTCAATGTGAGCCGTATGGATGTTGTTTTGACCGCATCAGAGATCAGGCACCGGGGTGGGGGATACCAATTGATCCTTGATATCGCCCGTAGATTCAATCCGGTGATTTATACCGCGAGATATGTTCCAGAGACCACATATGACGAGTTCCGCGAATTCGATGTGCGAGTTCTGCCTAGGAGCACTTTGGAACGAATTCCATTATCCCTTGGTCAAGGCGTACCGATTGGAATTCGTTTTTTTACAGCCAAGCTATCCACTGACTATGATGTGATAAACGCCCACTACAGCCCCTCGGATCTGATCAGAAATAGAAACCCCAGGGTCTGCTGGACATTGCTCACGCCATTAAGGGAAGCCTATGATCTTTATTCATGGTATCGAAGCAATCCTAAGCATCTATGCAGGAATGACGCTCCAATTGACCGGATGCGGCATTTTTTCAATATCCAATCGTTTAAAGCCCTCGAGCGAGCTGTTGTCCCAAAGATCGAAAAAATCTGCCCTATCTCCAGGGAAATTGATTCACGTGTGAAGCGCTATCTCGGGAGGAACGATGCAGAGGTCGTCAACCCAGGCATAAATCCGCAAGAGTTCCATTGCGCTAATTACGAACGGTTTTTCTTCTACCCTTCGCGCCTGTCGGTTCTAAAGCGACATGGGATCGCAATCGAAGCCTTCAGGAAATTTTCTTCAAAGAGGAAAGGATGGAAGCTTGTTCTTGCCGGATATGTGAACGATTTTGACAAGGCCTATCTCCCCGAGCTGAAAGCGCTAGTAGCTTCTTGCGAAGGAGTCGAACTTATCATTGATCCGTCCCATGAAACAATGCTAGATCTCTATTCGAGATGTTATTCGACATTGTTTTCCGCATTGAACGAGGATTGGGGGTACGTCATCCTGGAATCCATGGCCTCATCAAAACCCGTCATATCAATCGATGAAGGTGGTCCCAGGGAGATAATTACAGATCGCCAAACGGGGTTCTTGGTAAAGGATGCAGATGAGATGACTCGGAGAATGGAGCAGATCGTTGAAGATCCTAGCTTAGCGGAGCGATTAGGTAAGGCAGGTCGCTTACAAGTGGAAAAATATCATACGGTAGAAATCTATCTGAAAAATATGGAGAGGATCTTTAAGGAAGTCTCTTCTTGCAAAAAGCAATCCGATTAGTGAAATTTTCCCTAAAACATTGCATAGGACTTTTCCTATTGATCGATTGAGCCCCTTATCTTACATCCTCATGGTATTCAACCTGGTCCCGGATTATGTCGAGAACGCTTTTTTGCGGGGCCCACCCCGTCTTCTCCCTCATCTTCGCACTGCTGCCTACGAAGCCGTCGATCAGGCCTTCACCCCGTTCATAAGGCCGGAACAGAGATTTATCGATATGGATCGGGACTTTGTCTTCGAGATTGAAGATACGGAGCGCGAGCTTCGCATAATCACCCGTCGTGATGCCTTTTCCTGAGCAGATGTTGTAGGCTTTTCCCCGATCGCATTTCTCTATTGCAAGTAATTGGCCTTTGGCGGAATCATGAATATGGGTGAAATCGCGCACCGAGTTCGGATTACCGATAACAATCGTATCCGACTTATTGTCCAGACATCTGCGGATCTGGTTCGCAACCCTCGCAGTGAAGAAATTGGGGCCGCGGCGGGGGCCTTCCTGGTTGAAAGTTCTTGTAATGACGGTTGGTGTTCTGTAGGTATAGAAATAAGATTTCGCTATATATTCGGTGAATACTTTCGTGGCTGCATACGTAGATGTAGGCCGGAGTTCGTTCTCCTCTTTGATAGGAAGCTCAGCCAAGCTCTTGACGAAACCATACTGCTCCGAAGAGCAGGCGACTTGCAAGCCCTCCAGACTTTTGTCCTCCTTGGCTGCAGCTTCTAGCAGATTGACAGTGCTTACGCAATTGTTTTCGACCACATGGCTAGGCTGTTGGATACTAGTGGGTACGAATGATTCAGAGGCCTGGTGAGAAATAATATGCGGCTCAACATCCTTCAGCAACGCAGATATGCGACCATAATCGCACAAGTCGACTTCTATAGTCTTCAATCTGCCGCTTTCTATTTGATTTTCGATGTTTGGATGGGCGACTATGGCATGCCTTCTGATGAGCCCATATACATCCGCCCCCAAGCTCAGAAGGATATCGATCATCGTGCTTCCAACCATCCCTGAGGCTCCTGTTATGAACACGCGCTTGTCCTTCCAGTATGAAGGAGACAGCTCGCTGCTTTTCATTCGGCTAATCTCCTTCTCATATTCTTCGATCCGGTCAATGTCAATCAGAAATCCGGCATTTATCAGATCGGTGAATTTATCTTTATTGTATATATCATCTATAGGAATCATTACCATAGAAATCGACTCGCACTCTGAAGATGGAAGATACTGATTATTAATATTGACCTCAAGGGAATCGAATTGTACTTGTCCTTTCATTTCCTCATATCATATATCTGCGCATAAGAATTATTCAGCACCCTTATCCCGCCCGGGTTCACGCTCGAATTCCCGGCTACACAGATGTAGTCGAAACTGCTTATAGAGGTGTTCTTCCTAAAGACCAGATTAGTCGGCACGAACAAAGGGCGGAAATCGCCTTCAGAGATATCGACACCGCTAGGATGCGCCCAATAATCCGGAATGAAATCCCTATACAGCTGTGCGCTGAGGTTGCTGCTCTGCAGAATAATCATGCCGTAATCCAACCATTTCCCGTTTGTCCGCTTCTCCTCCAGCATCTTGTAGCCAAATATCCCTGGCGCGTAATCACCGATTATCAGCACGTTCTCCTTCCCGGCAAGATACTCCCCGGCATCCTTCTCGTTCTGATAAGGCACGTAATAGGTCAGGTGCTGGATGGCTCCGAAGATGAAACCAAGGACCAGGATCGTTATGAATATGATATAGAAGAATTTATCGGTCGTTATCTCGCCCTTCTCGTTCTTGGAAAGGAGCTGGAGCGCGAAATACGCCACTGCAGGCATCACGGGGTAGAAATAGAACGGCATGAGGTTCCCGGCGATTATCGGGAAGATAATCAGTGCGAACCATGCGCTCATCATGAGGTTCTCCTTCCACTCCTTGACGAATCCGAAAAGGGATAGCGGTATCAATGTCAGACCCATCGGAAGGAAGATGACGAGCGATTGGGAGATATTGTCGAGAGTCAGCTTCGCGAGCACGTAGTTCTGGAACAAATAGGTCGTATCGCCGGCAGGACCCCATCCCAAACTCGAATTGAAGAGGAACATCCCGATAGGGAAACCTATCAAGGACACCAGGAAAATTGGGTCGAGCAATCTTTTCCTGTCTTTATCGAAAACGAGCGCGATCGCAAAGACAGGCACAGTGGCCGCGACAGTCTGTTTCGTGAGATATGCGAGTATTGTCATAAGGCCCCCAGCAAGGAACATCCTCCGATCCTCCAGCCCATGGAGGTACGCAAGTATCCCAGCGAAGATGAATGTCCCGCTCAGGGTGTCTGTCAGGACGCGTACATCGGTCTGTATGGAGACGAACAAGGAAAGGTAAACGATGCATCCGAGGAAAGCCAGCTTGCGGTCCTTCATCACCCGCTCGAAGATGAGGAATATCAGGATTACATTCACCAACCCGAAAAGTATCCCGGGCAGCCTATATACCGCATCAATCGGAATAGGAAAGCCCCTCAAGACAGATACGAATATGCCATATATCCAGAACATGAGCGGGGGTTTCCATCCGATAGTTTGATCCAGGAATGTGACAGCGATAGACGGGTGCGCTATCTGCTCCTCTATCATCACTGAATAGGGTCCCTCATCCGCGATGAAAGGCACGGCCGTCAGGAAGATGAGGCGGGTGAAAAGGTATACGAGCGCAATGGCGACGAGCGTCTTCTTCTCGCCCCAAGACTCGAAATCGAAGTTGAGCGCCATAAGGAATGGAATTCCTGCCAGCGTCCTTAAAAACGCCGCTGATTAATTCTTTCCTATATGAAAATAACGCTCTTCTACAACCGCTCGATACACGAGAACGCAGCATACTACTACCAGCTCTCGAAAGAAGCACGGGAGAAGCTTGCCGGCGTGGACAAGGCGATAGAAGATAGCAGAAAAGAGCTGGAATCCAGCGAGAAGGTCGAGAAAAAGCATGTCCGGGTTGTTCGGCAGAAGGAATGGTTCGAGAGATACCACTCAGCTAAGACAACAGGCAATCTCCTCATGATCGGCGGGCGCAATGCCCAGCAGAACGACCAGCTCGTATCTAAATATATGGATGAGACCGACCTTTTCTTCCACGCGGATATCCAGGGCGGGACAGTAGTGATATTGAAAATCAAAGGTGCGCTCGAACACGGTGAAATTGGTGAGGGGGGCGGTCGCGCAATCGAACCGGACGAGCAGGATTTTGCCGAAGCCGCGCAGTTCGCAGCATCATTCTCGAACGCATGGAAGAACGGGAACGCCTCGGTGGATGTCTATGCAGTTTCCAAAAACCAACTCACAAAAAATGTCAGCGGCGGTTTCGTCCCAAGCGGCGCCTTCGCGATCCTTGGCGAAAGGAAATGGTTCAGGAACACCAAACTCGCGCTCAGGATCGGCATATCGAAAGAGGATGGGAGAATTCGCGTAGTCCCGGACGTTGCAAAGATCCATCTGAAAGACGAGCTTGTCGTGGTGCCTTCGCTCTCGGGCAAGGAGAAAGGAGCGCTCGCGAAATCGCTGGCCAAACGCTTCAATATCCATCCGGACGAGCTCCTAGAGATACTGCCGAACGGGAAGAGCAAGACCATCCAGGGCTGAGCCTGTTATCCCACATTTTTCTAAAAAAACCATGCTGGAACCCCGCATTTCATTAAAAAAACCGTTAGCGAATCTTTTTAAATATTCTATATGTTAGCAATTGCGGGGACCTGTTTGGTTACCCTTATGCTACAAGGTGAACACCTATGCAAATGAGAAATCTATTGGCCCTATTCGGGGTTCTATTATTCGGAGCTGGATTAGTCATGGCGATCTCCGGCGCCAATGATTTAACTGTGATTTCCAGGACCCACTGGGCTGGAAATATCGCGGCAAGCGACACGACAGAGGGTGGTAACATAACCGCTCTCAACATCAACGGCACAACGCTGACCGATAGGTGGGCATCATATTACGGAAACGTAACAGGAACCATCGCACTCACTGACGGAACGAACAAGGTCTTCTCGTGGGCCTGGACTCCGGACAGCGGAGGCGAAGTCTGCCTTTCGACTGCATCTGCATTCAATTATGTCGGCGCTTTAGCTGCGACTGCAGCAGGTGTGGATACGGCATGGGGATTCACCTCTGGCTCTGATACCGCTGCAAAAACATTCAGCGGCACCTGCTCGAACCTCGTGTTCAGCCAAGCCACAGTTACGAGCCCGATAAAAATCACCCATATCGGTAGCTCGACATTCACCACCTGCGGCATTCAAACGGCTGTAGGAACTGCCAAGGCAAACTTCGGGTTCTGCACCCCAATACAGAATTCTACTGCAGGCAAGGCATACAACAATGTGGCTTCGAACTATGAAGTGATGGTTCCGACTGCCGACACCACGCCCACATCTACCGAACAGTACTACTTCTACATGGAGCTGAACTGAAGCAGACTGCCCGATTTTCCCCTTTCTTTTCTTTATCTCTTTTTCTTCCCCTTTCTATTCTTCTTCAGCAATTCCCAAGCTTTATATTTTTTATCATCCTCTTAAAGGTAGAAAGCAATACGAAACGGGAGGTCTGTTATGCTTTTTTCTAAGCCGAAAATGATAGCACTAGTCCTCATACTTCTTTGCCTAGGCACTTTCGCCGAGGATTATATCGTGGTAAACTCATACGACGGAAGAGATGTCCTATCCGGGGTTTTCTACGCCAATGCCAAAGGGCTTCCTGTGAAATTCATGACTGCGAACCAGGACCCGGATGTCTTCGCCGCGACGATGGGCTCAGGCCACAATGTTCTGCTGATCCAGTCGGACCTGCCCGTCTCAACATTCCTCCAGAACGCGATATCCAGCCATAACAACACTGTGGAATTGTACAGCACAACGGACGGCCAGCAGACGAACCTTGATCTTGCGACGCGCTCGGGCGCATCCAGCTTCATAGTGGTCGATTCGGCTTATGCTGACAGCTCGCTTTCCGTGCTTTCATATGCAGCATTATCCAAATCGTACGTACTGCTCTCAAACAAGGACGACGCCGCGAAAGTCGCGCAGATCGTCATGGGAAAGAAGGTCATAATCTTCGGGCTTGTGGACAAGGACGTCTCGACCGCCCTGTCATCGGACAACCCGCAGGTAATCGGCAAAGGCCAGGACAAATACCAGGACAACCTCGCCATGGTCCAGAAGAACATCGATGACTATTCGACTGGCGAATTCATAATGTCTGATGGGAGCAAGATGGAGGAGAGCATGGCGAGCGGAAAATACCCCATCATCCTCACCGGGAGTTCGTTGGTCCCGCAACCGACATTCGATTTCATCGAGCAGTCATTGCGCCAGGACAAGATAAAATCCGTCATGCTCATCGGCAACGATCTCGTCATGCCGATATACGACATGAGACAGAAGATCGTCAAGGACCTCCAGGCGCAGGGGATGAACAAGACATTCGGGATTATAGTCAAATTCGCGCAGGTCGTCCCATCCATGGGTTCCGGGGTGATGAACCTCAACACGTTCCCGCTTCCGGCATACAAGCCCGTCCTGAACATCTCCGAAGTTTCGTACAACCAGCCCAGCAAGAAGGTGATGGTGAGCGTGGCGAACCTCGGGGAAGGCGCGGCATACTACACCATGGAGATCAGGATACAAGTCGACGGGGCGGACTACAAGGTGTTCCCGAGCAGCGCACCCGCCATCATCGAGCGCGGCGACAGCGCCGGAAACCAACTCGATTTCGACATGTCCCAGATAAAGTCGGGCAACGTGACGGCCAACGTGCTAGTGAAATACGGCAGCTCGAGCAGCTCGCTGGAATCGTTCGTATCGAAGATAGGCCCCCTGCTCACGATAAACTACGTGGACGATTCGAACGTGAGCGTGCAGGCGGCCAAGTACGACAGCGACAAGAAATCCGTCCTCATCACCCTGAAGAACAACGGAGCCCAGACGGCCTACGAGTTCACGAAGATCAGCTTGACCATGGGAGGCTCTCCTGTCAACATGTCGGGTTCAGGCGTAAAGGAGATGCAGCCATCATCGTTATTGGTCGAAGAGCTGCCATTGGAGCTGAATGATGCTGATCTTGCGGCCAACAAAGATATCCACATCAATGTCGAATACGGGGCGAGACAGGGGTTCCTGCTGAAGAACGGCGAGTACACGCTCCCGCTCCAGAACGCGGGTGGCATCCAGCTCTGGATGATACTGCTGGTAGTGATCCTGATATTGATTATAGTGGGCGGATATTACTTCTTCGTCATGAAGAAGAAATCATAGCCGCCGGGAGAACGAGACGTGCGCCCATTTTTTTATTAAATTTTTTTTAAAATAGCGGGCGCGCTTATTTTATTTTCTGCATTTTATCATCTGCATTTAGCTAACCAGATAACGATTATCGCCCATACGATGACGAACAGCGCCATCGCGGCCAAAGCAATCGCTGCGGGTTTCATGCATCTCTTCAGGAACCGTCTCCACTCAGGAGAGTCTTTGCTTCCTTTGTTCATCCCTCTCAACATCCTCGTATTTTTTCTTGAACAGTATCATCGAAACCATCAGTCCCGCAGCCAGTATTATCACGGTCCATCTGAGGTCGGGCACCGCGCACGTGACTGGCTGGACGGGCTTCTTGGGCAGGACATCCACCACGATATAGCCCCCGCCTATGAGGCGCCCGTTCTCATAGAAGTTTATATGCAGGACGTGGATCCCCGGCGCCATATCGTCCGGTATCCTGATTATGAATGTGACCGGCCCGCTCCCTCCTGCCGGGAGGCCGTGCGGCCAATCGATCATGGCGAAGAAATCATTGGGGTATATCGGGCCGGTGATGTTGATGGCAGTCGCATTCCCGGGCCCGGTGTTGGTCAACGTGGTCGTGCCGTTTATCACTGTCCCGGGAAGCGCCTCGTATGTCTTATTCATCATCGTGAGGACCGGCTTGTTTATCGTGAGATAGACCTGGGCCTCGGCTGTCCCGTTGGCCGTGTCGTTCAAAGCGCCTTCGCACACGAGCAGGCCGCTCAAGCCCGCGCTGTAATCGAGGATCTCCTCGGGCGTCATCGAAACTATGATGGTGCCCTGAATAGTCCCGTTCTCGGATATGTCTGAAGACTCCAGGACGACTGTGGCATACCTTCCGAAATCCCCCAGGACCTCGCAATGGAGCTCAGAGAGAGGCAGGTTGCTCGTGAGGTTGAATAACCCCTTCCCTTCCTGGGGATAATCTATCGTGATGTCGATGGGCTTCGGCACTATGCCGAAGGACAGTCCGGGCGGCTGCGGAGGTATCGGCTTGTTCGGGTAGTACGGGGTCTGCGTGCCTCCTCCACCACCGGATGGCGGATTGGGCGGCGGTGGCGGCGGAGTCAAAACTTCATATAAGTAAAAGTAATATGTCTCGTTGGCAGGCACCATGTATTCGAAATCGAACACTGAGCCGTTGTACCCTGTCCGCTTCGATATCATCATGACGAAGAGGGGTTCGCTTACGGTGCCGTTATCGAATTTCAATATCCCCATCTGGATGTTCGGTGCTACTACGATATACGGGCAGGTGAATGAGGAATAGAGGATCCGGCAAGTCGTGGTCTGCATCGGATTGGTGAAGGTATTCTGCGGGCTCTCGATATCAGCTGTAAAATTCACTCCTGAGAAAATGGAGAATCCATTGAAGAAGCCGGACTGGTTGAAATCAGTTGCAGATGGCGGACTTATATGGCTGATATCCGGCTTTGTCGGCAGCCTTGTCAAGACCAGGATGAAGTTCTGGTAAACGGAATAGCTCCCGTTCGGTTCGTTGAAATACACGGTCGTGTTCGGCGTATCCTGCGATGACACCGGTTTCGTAATATCCGCCGCGCTGCCATTCAATATCCCGACGATCGCTGCCCAATAATGGGTGCCTCTCGTCTGGTTGCCATTCACGTCCGTGATGTTCCCCCCTTCCGTGCCGACATCCGAGGCAAACGAAGCCTGAAGGAAGAGGAGGATCACAATAGCAGCCAGAAGCGCACGCATGCTTACTACAATTCTCTAACAAATATAAAGCTAGGCCCGAGAAATCCAACCCGAGAAATGCATTAGAAAAATGACTTCAGCCATTTTGGATGGCAGGGCTGATTTCTTCTGCGGAAATGAAGTGTCTACCTTTCTTAAAAAAGGCCATTTGCAGCAGTTTTATCATGAACGTAGTACGGTCTTACAAGTTTCGTCTGTATCCAAACAAAATTCAGGAAAAAGAGATGCAGATTCATCTCTTTATCTCAAAGAATCTATGGAACGATGGGCTTGAATTTGCGAAGCAGTTGTATGAAGACTTTGAAAGATTCCCATCAAGACAAGCCTTTCAGGAGATAAGCAAGAACTCAGGTTTGTATGCCCAAGTCGCACAAGATGTATTCATTCGCCTTGATCTGGCTATCAGGGCAAAGATCAGGCGTAAGAAAGCAGGGCTGAAAGGAGGCTTCCCGCGTTTCAAGACATTAGATAGGATGAAAAGCCTCCATTATCCGCAGTCAGGTTTCTCACTTTCAGAGCGCAAACTGAAGGTTACTCCATTCGGGGAAATCAATATACGAAAACATAGAGAGATACAAGGAAAAATAAAGACTCTGACTCTCAAGAGAGAATCATCGGGGCGTTGGTACGCTATCTTTACATCAGTGGTGAAGGGTTCTACGACTATTGAGATAAACAAGGACGAGCAAGTTGGGATTGACCTCGGTTTGATGACCTTCGCAACTCTTTCCAATGGCGAGCAGATAAAGAAACCCAAACAGATGAAAGAATACGAAGAAAAGCTTGCATTCAAGCAACGGGAACTTTCTAACAAAAAATTGAGAAGCAAAAACAGAAGCAAAGCAAAGATAAAAGTTGCAAGAATATACTCAAAAATAGCAGACATAAGGAAAGATTGGCTTCATAAGACCGCCAATAATCTCCTCTCACGATACTCCATGAATGCATTGGAAGACTTGAAAGTTCAAGGCATAGCAGAAGAACATGGCAAAGGCATCAACGATGCAGGTTGGAGCATATTCACGAATATCCTAAGCTACAAGGCTGAAAGTGCTGGTTGCGAAGTGGTATTTGTGAATCCGAATAATACGTCTAAAGAATGCAGCGATTGTGGAACCCTGATTAGCAAGACCTTGTGGGAGAGACAGCATGACTGCCCTTCCTGCGGTCTGAACATTGACAGGGATCTCAATGCTGCGATAAACATACTCAATAGAGCTACGGCAGGGATTGCCGGAAGTAACGCCTGTCAAGATGAGGCGATAGTCTCGTCAATGAAGCAGGAAGCCAATGCCTTTAGGCATGGGTGATTCACCAAATATAAACATTCCCGTAGCTTCCATTGTTTTGGTGATTTGACTACTTTAGGAAAAAATCCATGCTCAAGCTGCTATGGATATCCATATTTTGATATCATTAGTGCTCCCCGGCCGGGAAAGCATAGTTTTAATATATACGCCGGTGATGGCGTTGCTAAGGAAATGGATGACAGGGTTGTTGACATATCAAGAATCCAAGGTGCAACCAGGACAAGCCATAGTCGTTGAGAAGTAAGGCGGGCCAATGAAAGCCATGACGTCGTTGAACATATTCTTCGTAATCGCCAGCCTAGTCTCACTCACCCAGCTCATCAACATCTCCCATATCGACGGGCTGCGCGACGATTTCTCGAACATGGTCCTCCAGATCGTGACCGCGAACGACACCCACCTCGCCAATTACACGACTATCAGCAAGGCTGACGGCTCATGGATCATGGTCAACGCGTCGATCCCTGGGGAAAACTATAAAATGAACATCCTGGCCCCGGCGGATAATTCGACATTCTCCACGGCTTCTGCGCCGAACATGCTCGAGATATCGTATTTCGAAGGAGTGCGCGACGATTTCTCGAACCTCCAGATCCAGCTCTCGAAAAGCGGCAATGAACCCGCCATCATAGGTTACTCCGTCGTAGCGCTCGAGAAAAAGAAATGGGCTATCATCGCCCTGGATAAAACCCCCGCTCCGGATGATGCCATCTCTATTTTCGCGATCCCGGAGATGATCCCTCCAGAAGACAACCTTAGCATAGCTGAAGTCGGATCCCTAACAAGCGATTCATTCGAAGGGGTCACCGTCTCTAGAACAGAGAAAAGCTCCAAAGGAAAACATTTCAGCGAGCGCTTCCTCTCGTTATCGGCCAAAGGACACGAAACCCAGATCGCCAAAGAAGCTTACGACTCCCTCCTCGTCAATAAGACCGTCCGTGTCATCGTCGAAGGCATCGCTGGTTTACCATCTGACTTCGAGCGCATCAAGGCGCTCCAGCCTCTTGGGCAAGGCCATCTGTACGTCCTTGAGCTGAAAAGAGACCAGCTCGCACAGCTCATGTCTTCCGGCGCGACCGCCATATACGCAGATACCAAAATCGACGCGAGCCTGGCAGACACTATCCCGCTCATCCAAGCCGACATCGCCGAGTCGCAGTTCAACCTCAGCGGCGAAGGCGTCAGCGTCTGCATTCTTGATAGCGGGGTCGATTACAATGCAGCGCAGTTCGGGGGCAAGGTCGTCAGCGGCCCTGACTTCGTGAATGATGATAATAGCAGCATGGATGACAATGGCCACGGCACATTCATGGCATCGGTCATCCACGCCATCGCGCCGAAGGCTACCATAATCGCGGTCAAGGTGCTCGATGCAAGCGGTTCAGGCTATGCCTCGGACATTATCCAGGGCATTGATTATTGCAGGCAGCAGTCGCAGGAGATGAACATAAGCATCATCTCCATGAGCTTCGGCGGCGGAAGCTTCGATTCCTACTGCGATACGGACCCTGTATCAACGGAGGTGCAGGGCGCATTCGCGGATGGCATCCTGCCAATCGCTTCCTCAGGCAACGGAGCCTCGTCCAATATCACCCTCCCGGCATGCGCGAGCGGCGCCACCGCAGTCGCCTCCACGACAAAATCCGACACAGTATCCTCGTTCTCGAACATGAATGGCATGATAGATCTTCTGGCTCCCGGCGAATCCATAATCGCCCAGGGCCAGAACCCGCAACCTGAAACCCGCTCCGGAACATCGATAAGCGCTGCCCATATCTCGGGCGCAGCTGCCTTGCTTATCGAGAGCAACAGAACCCTGAACCCGACAGAGCTCGAAACCCGCTTCAAAACTACAGGCAAGCTGATCGAATATAACGGCGCCAACTACTCGCGCATCGACGTCCTGAACGCGATATTGGACAACATCACCGGCTCGCCCACAAACCAGACAATCAACCAGACGAACCAGACCTATGGCGGGCCATACACGGAATCTGACTCTTCTTCCATGATTTATTTCATTCCGCCGACCCCTCCTGACGGTTCCAACGCCTCTGGCTACCTTATCGCGAACGTCACCATCAACACTTCCAGCTTAAGCTCGGTCATCTGGGGCTTGAACGGCACGAACTACACGATTTATGACCCGAATCTAGGGCTAATGATGAGTTTCGACAACAATTCCGCCATCGGTGAAAATGACACGTTCAATAACGATTCGAGTATCTATCATCTCAATGGTACAAATGAGCCTTGGCCTGCCACGTTTATTGTCGCAGGGAAATATGGGAGTGCTCGGTTTTTACGCGGATTTGCTGGTAGTTACGTCACAATTCCAAATGCTGCTAGCATAAACCCAACCAGCGGAACGAGCAATTTCACTGTTTCCTTATGGGTTAATATTCCTCAGTCATCAGTACCACAGCAATACGGGCGCATCCTAAGTAAATTAACCGGTTCTCCTCCGTACTCAGGATATGAAGTCTATTATAATTTTGGGGGTACTGACGCAGTTATCTGCTGTGATATTGCAGATGGGGTTCATGGAAACGGTTTAAGTCTCGTGTGCCTCAACAATTCCCTCGCTTTCAATAAATGGTATCATATCGTCGTAACCGTTCAGGATAACGGCACAACACCAACGCAATTAATATATGTGAATGGCGAGCTCCCAATACAAGGTTATCCTCTACCTGGAAGTCAGAAAAACGCACAATATCTTGCAAACAGTACGGCACCAATGTACCTAGGAGATTTCGGTGGTAATGGAGGTTCAAATTTTTACTTGGGGAGCATAGATGAGCTTCGTGTCTATAACCGCACTCTCTCTCAGAACGAGGTGAGACAGCTCTACCAGACGAACCTCAACAAGTTCAACAACTCGAGGTGGCTCTTATATGCGAATGAGCAGTTGCTCCAGGCTAATACGACCTATCAGGCGTGCGCTACCGATAGCGGCGGGACGAATTGTACCGAGGTCCGCAGCGTCCTCGCCGGCACCCCAAACGTAGCCTTCATCCCCCCGACATTGCCCGATGGAGGCGGAATATCCGGAAATTCGACGATATTGAATGTCAGCATAAACCAATCCAACATAGTATCCATGAACTACACCTGGAATGAAACTGCCTACAACCTTCTAGATGGAAGCGTTTCGCTTCTCCTGAATCTCGATAACGATAGCGCGCTGGGCGATACCTCGTCGTCAGCCTCTGATGCGAGCCTGTACAATAATCCGGCGACACTTGCAGGCACCGCGGTCTATTATCCTGGCAAATACGGAACTGGCGTCAAATTCGATGGTTCTGGATATATCACTGATGTCAATACTGTTCCTTGGTATGATTCCACCACAAAAAATTATTCAATGGCGTTCTGGATCAATCTGACGAGCAATGGAACACAGACATTCATTGCCCATGGGACCGGTTATCTAGGCAACGGCTTCTATCTGCAAGGCAATTACAACGGCGGATGCGAGCGCCTGTATATGACCGTCGGCGGAGGGCAAGGGATAACAGACTGCTCTTATCCCAGCCCCCAAACGAACGAATGGCATCATGTCGCTGTGACAGTCCAAGAAAACACGGCTGGCGGAGTCAAGATATACGTCGATGGCGTCCTGGCGGATCCGGCCAGCACCACTTTAGTCAATACCCAGGCTCCGACCGGATTATTATATATCGGCCAAGGTCCCACTTGGGGCCAGCCGGTCTATGGCATAATGGATGAAGTCGCGATGTGGAACCGGACGCTTTCAGCCTCGGAAGTCACCCAGCTCTATAATTCCCATCTCTATAAGACCGACACGGCCCAGTGGTATTACGAAGCGAACCAGACGAATCTCAGCACAACGGTTTACACCGCCTCGGCTTGCGCTCTGGATTCCCTCGGCCGTTCGTCATGCACAGGCACCAGGACATTCAATAGCGCCAGCCTCATATCCGCCTGCCAGAACCTGTCTGCGCCGGGAACCTATAGCCTATCCGCTAGTCTGACCGGCGCCCCGAACAACGCTTCTGAGTTATCCGCCGGGACGTGGGCTTGCGTGAAGATCGCAGCATCGAACGTCGTCTTCGACTGCGACGGCCACACTATCACCTATGACGGAAGCAAGGACCCGGACAGCGCAATCGGCATCCTCCTCAACGGGTCCTTGACCAACGTGACGGTGAAGAACTGCCCGGAAATATCTAACTATACCTATGGTGTCTATCTCCATATATCAAATGGAAGTCTTGTAGAAAATACGACGGCCTACAACAACTCCCAGGACGGTTTCTATCTGGAGAACGTCTCCTACAGCAATATCATCGACAATAGGGCCTACAACAACGGCAACTCGGGTTTCCTGCTGACTAACGAAAAATACGGTATCTCCGAATACAATTACTTCGCGAACAATATTGCTCATGATAACGCAAATGACGGCTTTACTGTCATGAGCGGTCCCTTATATAATAACTTCATCAACAACAGCGCTTACAACAATTCCAACAACGGTTTTTTCTTCTCCCCAAACGCATATTCCAACAACCTCACGTCCAACAAAGCATATGACAATAGCGTCGCCGGCTTTTACCTAGACAACTCCCCCAACCACATCCTCACCGACAACTCAGCCTACAACAACACCCAGTACGGTTTCTTCCTTAATTCAAGCTCCTACAAC
>Ga0315268_10002505_pt1 | contig 20701 bp, 17 predicted proteins | sample C1_top_MG_FD_204535 | JGI IMG/M metagenome (GOLD analysis project Ga0315268, IMG submission 204535) | Sediment microbial communities from Yellowstone Lake, YNP, Wyoming, USA - C1_top | ecosystem: Environmental > Aquatic > Freshwater > Lake > Sediment | place: USA: Wyoming | collected 2017-08-01
TGGCTGGCGGCTTGCAGGCTGGTCACGCACCGGTCCCAATCCAAGACGGGCCGCACAACCGGCTTGGGCGCGGGCAGCGCGCGGTTTCCGTAGCGCTTCGCCAACTCCTGGAAGGCGCGGCCCCAGGCCTTGACTTTCCCGTCCACGGTGAACAAGCCAGTAAGCTGGCTCACGTCGCGCGCTTCGGGGTGATCGTGGCAGCCCCAGTTTAACCAGCCGGTCGCCAAGCCGGCGGTCCGTTCCACGACCTGGCGGCACCACTGGGCTTGCTGTTCCTCGGAAGCCGGCGGGTGCTTGCCCTGGTCAATGGTCAGTTGCCCGCCGCCGTACCAGCCGAACTCGGCCACCACCACCGGTTTGCCTGGTCGCGCCACTTCGCGCACCACGCTCTCCAGGTAGGCCAGGTTCCGGGCCTCACCCTCCGGTTGGCCGTATTCATAAAAGCCATTGGCCAGCGGGTAGAAATGGATTTCCAGGAAGTCCAGCCACGGCGCCACTTTTTGAGGGCGAAAGGCCGAGTAATGCCGCACGCCCCCAAGCAGGACCGGCACCGACCATTGGATCAGCCCAACCGTCACCAGCGCCTTCGGGTCCGCCACCTTGACCGCCGCTGCCTGCCGCCGCGTCCATTCCACGGCGACGCTCTCCCGGAACCGCTGGAAGTCCAGCAACTGCCGGTCGCCAGGCGCATCCTTGGCGGACGGCACGGGCACATTGTCGAGGGCCGGCGGCTGGTTGGTGAGACCCCAGGCGGCGGCGAGTTTTGCCGGCGTGCCATACTCCTCCCTGAGCCAGGAATTCCATTTGTCGCGCATCGGCGCGGTGTCCCAGCGAATCTCCGGCTCGTTGAGCAAGTCGTAGGCGAAGATGACGTTGTGTCCGCGGTACCTGGAGGCGAACAGTTTCCAGAAATACTCGGCGGCGGCCAGCATTTGTTCGTCGGCATAGCGGTCGCCCCTGGCCCACGGCGGGGTGCCTTCCCAGTGGTCCGGTCCGGTTGGATGCACATACAGGCCCGCCGCCTCGGCCAGCGAAAGGAACTGGTCAAACTTGGCCAAGCCCTCCGCCGAAAGCACGCCCGGCTCCTGATAGAACGACCCGTAGCTCAGAAACACCCGCACGCAATTGGCGCCCAACTCCCTGAGCTTGGCGAAATCCGCGCCGGTCGCTTCGGGGTCAAACTGCTTCCACAGTTGCGGCGCCCAGCCCGTGTGCGGACGATAGTAGCTCACGCCAAAGGGCACAAAGGGTTTGCCCCTTTCGGTGACGAACCCGCGGCCGCCAGGGGCGACCAGGATTTTGGGGAGGCGGTTGGTGGCGGCAGCCTCAGACGACGGGTTGGCCGCGCCGTGGGCGTTGAGTAGGAAGCCGGCCAGCGCAATGACGGGAAACGATGAGCGATGAACGATAAACGATAAACGGGCAGCCAAAGACGTGAAGCTGCGGGGGCGAGGGACGGACGACAAATTCCTTCCCATGCCGGCGCAGCTCTCATTCACACCCCGCTTCAGCGGGGTGATCCCGCGCCGCCTTGGGCGCCCAACCGCTTCAGCGGTTGCCGACGGCTGAGGCCCAAACCGGCGCGGTAGAAACCGCTGAGGCGGTTCCGATCCATCATCTGTGCCGGTGACATCCCGCTGAAGCGGGGTGTGAATGAGAAACGCCCGCCAAGGTGTATCTGTCATGTTCACTCTCCTGACGTGGAGACTGGGCTCAGCCACGGCGTGACCGTAGCCGGACCGCAGCGACTATGCAAACCTGAAAGGTGGCCTGAGAATCGTTTTGAGGCACGGATGAAAACACGGATTGAGCCGGCAGTTCGTCCGCCCCATTCTCCGGTGCGCTCAAGGCGCAGGCGGGTCCTGGGCGAACCGCTCGATGAACTTGTCGGGCCTGAGGCCGGACTCGTTGACCAGCGTGACCTTGGTCCAATCCAGCCCTGGCACGCCGTTGGCCAGCGCCAGCCACTCGTCGGCCACCGCCTTGCGCGAGGCCGGCAAGGGCCACTGCGGGCCGCTCTCCGCGCATTCCTTGCGGAGCTTTTCCCAGAGTTGGAGCCACGCGTAGCGGACGGGCAGGCGGCCCAGGCGGACGCGCGGCAACAAGTCCGGGTCGTTGGCGACGGCCTGCTCGGCCTGCTGCCACAACTGCTCGGCCTGCGCCAACGGTTTGAACCTAAGGAAGGGCGCATCGGTTCGCGAGAAACACGTCAGCTTGAACCCCGTCGAGGCTTCGTGCATCAGTTGCAAGTAGGCGCGGATATGGGTCGCGGCCGCCTTCCCGTAATAGCCATCAAGGAACTCGTTAATGAGCGCGCGGTCGTCCTTCTGCGGGTTCCAAAGCAGTTGGGCGAGCACCCAGGCGCGCAGTTCGGCCATCTCTGAACCATAGGACTGGTAAGCGCCCTGCTCGAAGAGGCCCCGCACGTTGTGCCGCGCAAAGAACCGCACGTTGGGGCCGAGGCTGAACCAGTTGGGGTGCGGCTGCACATAGTGGCCAAAGTCGGTCGTGTAGTCCCAGATGTAAAGCCGGTTGCAGATTTTAGCCCAGCCCCGGATGTCGTCGGCAAAAGAGGCATTGGAGGGATGGTCCAGCGGCTCGCGGAAGTTGCACTCGATGGAGCAGAGCCGCACGATCACGTTGGGGCGGGGCTTGATGGTCTTGGGGGGCTTGCGCGTGTATTGGTAAGCGAGCGTATCCACCGCCACTTGCGGGAACTCCGGCTCAATTCTCTCGGCGATGTAGTTCACAAACGCCAGCAGCGTGCCGGAGTGGCTGCCCTCGGCGTCGTCCACGGCCTTGCAGTCCGGGCACTGGCAGGGACGGTGCCAGTCGTTCTGGGACACCGAGATGATGCGCGCCTGCGGCGACTCGCGGAGCCATTGCTTGACCCGCTCGACCACAAAGTCGCGCAGGTTGGGATTGGTGAGGCACAGTTGGGCGTGATCGGCGGTGCGGTTGCTATTGATCAAGCTGAACCACTCCGGGTGGGTGGCGAAATGCTCCTGGGGCGGCACCAGCGGGTAGAAGGTGTGGACGAAACCTTTGTAAATGATGCAACCGCCCAATTCTTCCGGGATGTGGGCGTTCTGGCTGTTGGAGAAATTGCGCACGGCCCACCGGGGATTGAAGGCGGGGAACCAGAACGGATCGCGCGCTTCAAACGGGGGCTGGTAGCGAACGTCGAGCTTCTTCAACCGGAGGGTCGGCTGCTTGGGGATGCGGGTGGCCCAGGGCGTCCACCACCGCACGCCGCACTGCTCCTGCAAGAACTGGGACACCGCGTAAAGCGTCCCGCGTGGCCGGCCACCCGCCAACAACAGCCGGTTGCCCCTGGTCTTAATGACGATTTCTTCCTGGCCGAGCTTGTCCCAAGGCACCTCGGGGAAGAGCGCCTGGGCCGTCGCGCCCGGCCCGACGAGAATGGCGCGTTTGGGGGCCTTGGGCCCGGGGTCTTGAACACTGAACTCGGCGCCGGTGATCTGTTTGAGCGCGTCAGCCAGCTCGGCGACGGCGTGCAACTCCGCCGGCGTGGCCCCCGGCTGGCGCAGAATTACGCTGTTCGCCTTTCCCTTCTTGGCCAGGGTAATTGCCGCTTGGGTGGTGAATTGAGCTGCCACCGCCAACGCGAGTATGGTTGCCGTTGTTCGCATAGGTTGCCTTTCTGCGGGCGGGACTCTCGCAGGTCGCGGGCTTGGTGGCAATTGCGGTTTTGGGGCGCGGGGCGAGTCGTAGGCGGAGGCGAAAGGTGATGCGTGAGACGTGAGACGTGAGCATTCATCCCGCGCGCCGCCCTGTCTTCACGCGTCACAGATCACGGATTGGGCATCACGGAGAGGCTCTCCAGCATCCAGTATCCGGTGTCTGTTTTCACGCATCATGGCGCAGATAGTGCTTGTCACTGGGCGGTAGGCGGGGTATCTAATCGTTAGTTTGTTATGGGTGTCCCAGCGCCAGTTTATCAACTTGGCGAAGCCGACTACCTCGAAATCGAGCGACGGGCGGAGTTCAAGAGCGAGTTTTTCGGCGGGGAAATGTTCGCCGTGGCCGGCGGTTCGCTGGCGCACAGCCTCATCGCCACGAACCTCGCCGCCGAGGTGCGCAACCAGTTGCGGGGCCGTCCGTGCGTCCCTTTCAACTGCGATCTGCGGCTCAAGGTGGAACCGACGGGGCTGTACACCTATCCGGACCTGTCCGTCGTGTGCGGGCCGGTGCGTTTTGCCGGCCCCGAAGGCGACACCATCGTCAATCCCACTTTGCTCGCTGAGGTCGTGTCGGAGTCCACGGAGGCTTACGATCGCGGGGAGAAGTTCGGGCATTACCGGCAGATTGCCTCTTTGCAGGAGTACCTCCTGGTCAGCCAATGGGAGCCGCGGATCGAACAATTCGTGCGCCAGCCAAACGGCTTATGGTTGCTGGCGGTGGCGCAAGGGATGGAGACTTCGCTGGAACTGCCTTCCCTGGGGATCACGATTGCCCTGGGCGAGGTGTTTGCCAAGGTTGAATTCACTCCCACGCCGCTTCGGGCCAGGACCCCGCGCCCTCGTGATGCGTGAAACCTGGTTTGTCCTCCAGTCTGGCCCAGGTCCAGCCGCGCTGAACATGGCGCTTGACGAAGCCCTGCTGGAGGCAGCCCCGCGGCTGGGCCGGCCCGCGTTGCGCTTTTACGGCTGGAGTGAACCTGCCGCCAGCTTCGGCTATTTCCAAAGCTACGCGGCGGTTGAACGAGTCTGCTCACTACGGCCGCTGGTCCGCCGGCCGACCGGCGGCGGGTTGGTTCGGCACGATGGCGACTGGACTTACAGCCTGATTCTTCCCGCCAGCCACAGTTGGCACGGACTGAAGGCGCGGGACAGCTACCACCGCGCGCACGAGTGGATGCAGCGGGCCTTTGCGCGACTGGGACTGGCGACCGAGCTGGCGCGGCACGCTCAACCGGGAGCGCCAGGGCAGTGCTTTGCGGGCGCCGCGCCCCTGGATGTCCTTTGGGACGGGCGCAAGATCGCGGGGGCTGCCCAACGGCGCACCCGCCACGGCTTGCTGATCCAAGGTTCGGTGCAACCGCCGCCACTTGACCTGCGCCGGGCTGACTGGGAAGCCGCGGTGCGCGCCGTCGCCCAGGCCCAGTGGGGCGTGGAATGGGTTCCGCTGGCGCTCGATGCCGCCCTGGCCCAGCGCGCCGACGAATTGGCGCGCGCAAAGTACGCGCTGCCGGCTTACAGCCAGCGCCGATGACGTCGGAAACATGCTGCGTGAAATGTGATGCGCGGTGCGTGATGCGTGACTTCTGATTCCTGACTCCTGTTTCCTGCCTCCTGCTTCTTGTCCCTGCCGCGTGAGCCCTCAACTCTCAACCCTCAGCCCTCAACCCCCGGGCCTGCCGCCGCTGGTGCTCGCCTCGGCCTCGCCGCGGCGCCAGGAGTTGCTGCGCCAACTGGGGCTGGACTTCGCCGTGGTGCCAGGCCACGTCGAGGAACTGGCGCACGAAGAGCTTACGGCGCGCGAACTGTCACTGTTCAACGCCCGCCAGAAGGCCCACTCGGTGGCGCGCCAGTTTCCGGATGCTCTGGTGCTGGGGGCCGACACGCTGGTGTACCTTGGCCACAGGCTGTTTGGCAAGCCGGCCGACCTGGCCGAAGCCGAACTGATGCTCGCGCAGTTGCAGGGGCAAACGCACCAAGTGGTGACCGGTGTTTGCCTGCTCCATCGGCGCGCGCGGCGGGAGAAGCTCTTCGCCGAGATCAGTGAGGTCACTTTTCGTTCACTCTCGCCGGAGCAAATCCGCCACTACCTTTCGCTGGTGAACCCGCTGGACAAAGCCGGCGCCTACGCAATCCAGGAGCACGGTGAGCTGATCGTGGCGGGCGTGACCGGCTCGTATTCCAACGTCGTGGGCCTGCCCCTGGAGCGGCTCCAGGCGGAGTTGGCAGCCTTTGGCGGGCCGGCGGCGTAGGCATGCACGTATCGGTTGAGATGACCAAAGTGGGCAGAAGCAAACTCAGCCTGTGCGATTGGTTGATGGTGGATGGTTGATCGTGGATGGTTGATGGTTATGGGTTGATGAGCGGTCTGGTTTTGGGTATTTCGTCTGGCAGTCCGCCAACCCGGCTGCGGCGCTCGGGCGGCGGGCTGGGTATAACCCTGACGGGCAAACGAATGTTGCCATGATGACGTCCAGAGAACGGGTCCTCACTGCGCTCAATCACCGGCAGCCGGATCGCGTGCCGATTGACCTGGGCGGGAACCAGACAGGGATTCACCGCCTTGCCTACGCGCGCCTGTTGGAGCTGCTGGGCCGCAGCGAAGAAATCGCCATTATGGACCTCGTTCAGCAGCTGGCCAAGCCCTCGGAGGCAGTGTTGGAGCGGCTCCACGTGGACACGCGCTACGTGTGGGCCAAAGGGGCGGCCAGCTTCAAAGGGGCGGTGCGCAAGCGCCAAACGGACGGCCGATCCTGGAACGATTTCACTGACGAGTTCGGCGTCACCTGGTCCATGCCCGACGACTATCCCTACTACTTTGACATCAGCCATTCGCCGCTGGCGGGGTTGTCGCTGGAGCAAATCAAGGACTATCCGTTCCCGAAGGGCGACGACCCGAGCCGGTTTGAGGGTCTGCGCGAGCGGGCGCTCGAACTCAAACGCGAGACGCCCTACGCGGTGGTGAGCGGCATTTCGGGGGTGGTCTATGAAATCTGCTGGTACATGCGCGGCATGGAGAACTTGTTCGCGGACATGCTGCGGCAGCCGCAGGTGTTCGAGGCCATCATTGATCGCACGCTCCAGTTCTGGCTCGATTGGTTTCGGCTTTTTCTGGACGAAGCGGGGGACGTGGTGGACGTGATCATGATCGGCGACGACTTGGCCGGCCAGGACGGGCCGTTGTTCTCGCCCGCCATTTACCGCGCGGTGGTCAAGCCGCGGCAGAAGCGCCTGGTGCAGTATATCAAGTCGCGCACCCAAGCCAGAATTTGGTACCACTCCTGCGGCGCGGTGGGCGATTACATCCCCGACCTGTTGGACAACGGGATAGACATCCTCAACCCGGTCCAACTCTCCGCCAAAGGGATGGACCCGGCGCGGCTCAAGGCCGCTTACGGTGACCGGCTGGTCTTCTGGGGCGGGGGCATTGACTCGCAGCGGCTGTTGCCGCGCGCCACGCCGGCGGTGGTGCGCGACGCGGTGCGGCGAAGCCTCGAGGCTTTCAAACCAGGCGGCGGCTATGTCTTTAACAGCGTACACAACCTCCAGCCCGACGTGCCCCCGCAGAACATCCTGGCGATGTTCGACGCGGCGTGCGAATTCGGGAAGTACTGAGCGAGCAAAGCGAAGGCAGCACGACCGGAATCAAAGTCCACACGCAACGGGAGAAGGAACGTGCAGGCCGGCAGAAGTGCGCGGGAGGCAACCTTTTGGAGCAGCTTGACGCGCACAAGAGACTTGCACGACGGGCGGTTTGGCGTAGAATAGAGCGCATGAGTGACAAGCAACTCGCAATGGAAGCCCTAAGCAACCTGCCCGAGGATGTTTCCCTGGACCAGATCGCCTCCGAGCTGGACGTCATGGCTGCTATCCGCAAAGGCCAGGAAGACGTTCAGGCCGGCAGGGTGAAGTCCCATGATCAGGTCAAGAAGATGTTCGAGGCATGGACTTCAAGGTGATATGGTCCGACTCCGCCATCGCTGACCCGGAGGAGATTTGCGGTTATATCTCCCGGCGGAATCCGGCCGCTGCCGGCAGGGTAGGCGAGGATATTCTGGAGCGCGTGGATCTGCTGGCTGCTTTTCCTTACCTTGGTCCGCGTTGCCCAACGGGTTCGGAGAGCTACGTGCGCGGACTCGTTTGCGGCAACTACCGAGTTTTCTACCAAGTCAATTCCCAAACCAAGCAGGTGGCAATACTTCGGGTTTGGCATGGACGACGCGGTGAACCGCCCCAACTGTGAGTGCGCAGCCAGCCTGCGGTCCAGGCCCCGGCTGTGATCGGCGGTCGTGCGTGGCTGGGAGAGGGCCGCGCCTTGGAACGTGTTTGAGGGGCCTTATGAATGCCAGTGAGCGCCTGAGAGCTTGTTCCTGTTTTTGCCGGCAGCGCGCCCGCTTGGCGATACGGGCGGGCGGGCGGGCAGAGGCCAGGCTCCGGCCGAGCTTCACTTTGATCGAGTTGCTGGTGGTGATTGCGATCATCGCCATCATCGCCAGCCTGCTGTTGCCCGCCTTGGGCCGGGCCAAGTCGAAAAGCAAAACGATCCGCTGTTTGTCGAATCTGCGGCAACTCGGCATCACCGTGGGCCTGTACACGGGCGACTACGACGACCGCTACCCGTTTTCAGGCCGCGCGTGGCCTCAGATGCCCTTTGTTGACCTGCTAAAACTCTTGAACCCGTACGTCAGCACCAACGGCGGCGCGGCCTTCTATCAGTGCCCGGCGGACAAGCCGCCGCCGTGGAACTTCGCCTGGACAAAGGAGAACGGCGCATTGTATGGCATCAAGACCAATGAACTGCTGTTTGGCGATTCCTATTACTACTACCACCAATTCTACAACGACGACTCGCTGGACCCGAAGTTGCGCCAACGGCGCACGACCGAAGTCAGGTTCCCGCCGAAAAAGGCGATCATGCCCTGTTTCGCCGAACCTCAGTTCAACAGCCTCGACGCCCCCAACCTGGCTCATGGGAAAGATGGATTTCCCTTGCTCTTCGCGGATGGGCATTCGGCGTTCGTGAAATACCGGCAACTCAACAAGGGCACGCTCCAACCCTACAATCTGGATTGGACTTTGGGCGGGTTGGGCGGCGAGGACTTGCAGTAGGGCCGGGCGACAGGAGGCAGGGGGCAGGGGAGCAGAGGGGCAGAGGGGCAGGGGGCAGGAGACAGGAATCAGGAGACTGGGGGCAGGAGACAGGAGGCAGAGGAGCAGAGGAGCAGAGGGGCAAGGGGACAGAGGAGGACCGTCGCGAATGACGAATCACGCCTTGCCCATCCGGCATCCAGTATCCAGCATCCGGTTTCACGCTTCACGCAGCGGACTGGAGTTGAGAGGCACTTGAGTTGAGGGTTGAGAAATCCGCAGAGTCCGCCCCGCCTCTTCTCTCAACTCTCAACTCATCCTACTCTCAACTTTCACTGCTCACGTTCCACCGCGGCCAGCGGCTCACAGTGCCAGCGTCGGAGAGGCCGCGTCCTGGCTTGTCGTTTCAACGCGGACGTGGCAGGCGCCGACCTGGCGCAGGCGACCGGCGACGGCGCGATGGGCAAGCTCAGGCCGGTTGCAGTCGCGGCTCAGGTGGCCCAAGTAAAGCTGGCGCAAGTGGCCGGAGACGATTTGTTCCGCCGCCGCCGCCGCGGCATCGTTCGAGAGGTGGCCGTGGCGGCTCAAGATGCGCTGTTTGACGCTCCAGGGCCGCTTGGTGTCTTCCTGGAGCAACTTCAGATCGTGGTTGGCCTCCAGCAGCAACACCTGGGCGGGCTTGACCCGCTCGATCACCAGCTTGGTCGCGTGCCCCAAATCGGTGAGGAACCCGACATTGCCGGCGGGCGTGCGGATGAGGAACCCGACCGGGTCTTGGGCGTCGTGGGGCACGGAGAAGGTCTCGACCGCCAAGTCACCCACCTCGAAGTCCGCCCCGGTCACGAAGAGGCGGCAGTCAAACCGGCCCTGGAGTTGGTATGCGAGCGCCTCCTTGGTGAGCCGGTTGCAGTAGAGGGGAATTTGGAGCTTGGCACAAAGCACGGCCAGGCCTTGGACGTGGTCAGTGTGCTCGTGGGTGATGAGGATGCCCTGGAGCGTCTCCGGGGAGCGTTGGATGGCTGCCAGGCGCAGGCGGATTTGCCGGGCGCTGAACCCGGCGTCAATCAGGATGCGCGTCTGGTCGGTCTCCAGGTAGGCGCAGTTGCCGCCGGAGCCGCTGCCCAGGATCGTGAACTGAACGGCCACAGCCGGCACCGTAGGGAGGCACGGCATCTCCGGCAACTTTTTTCGGGATGGCGATTGGCTTGGGCGCGTTGACGTGCAGGCCGGGAACGTGACGAGTGACGGGTGACGAGTGACGGGTCGTTCGCTCGGCCCGCGCGTTGACCCGGAACCCGGGAGGGCCTAAAAACGCGCCCGGAGAGATGAGTTCGGAACGCAGGAGAACAGGGCGAGGGCGGCGCGCAGATGACTGCGCGCCCTACCGTTCTGCAAATGGCTACATGTCGAAGACATTTTGCGCGGCCACGTAGCGTGCGACTATGGCATTGCGCGGCGTGGAGCGTGGGCCTGTGGGCGGCAATCGGCGCGGAACCATTTGACCCGCGCGGCCGAATGCACCTGCCCATCGGTATCCCCAACAGCGTGGACCAGCTCAAGACGTTCGTCGAGGCCGAGGGGAACTTCTCGCCGGGCTTCGGCAGTTACGGCATCTATTTCTGGGTCCGCGACGCGGTGACGAAGGAGTTTTACGCGCCGACACACGAGGGCGCGCGGTGCGAGCACGGCTTGGGCGCGGGCGGGGCCTTGATCCCGTGGTCGCAATGGCGCGCCGGGGAGGTCGCGGTGAAGACCGAGGTGTGCGAGGTGGAGCGCGGCTCGCCCGCGGGGCCGGTGTTCATCGTGGCCGCCCGGGTGGAGTTGCGCAACGAGAGCAGCCAAGCCAGGGTGGTCTGGCTGGATGCGGCCTTGCGGCCAGTTGGAGCCGCTGGCGGGCCCGTGCGGCGGATCGAGGCCCGGCAATGTCGGGCGCTGCTGGTGGACGGTCACCCGGCCTTGGTCGGCGAGCGCCCGGCCACGGTCGCGGGTGTGGCGGCCACGGACACGATTGGAGAATTGTGCCGCCAAGGCCGCCTGCCCGAAGGCAAGACGGCCGAGTCGGCGTCCGGAGACTGCTCCGGAGCGCTGAGCTACTGTCTGGAGCTGAGGCCGGGTGAGGCGCGACGGTTTGGGTTCGTCTGCCCGGTGCTGCCGGGGCGGCGTGTGGTGGGCCACCGGTGGGACGGAGTAAGTGCTTGGGCGCAGTTGGACCTCAATGCGCCTAACCCGGCCGAAGGCGGCGTGCGGCAGCCGGATCCGGGCTTTGACTACTATGCCGGCCTGAAGGTGGAGAGCTTGTTCAAACAGGCGGCCAAGCACTGGCAAGCCCTGCTGGGCCGCGTGAGCCTCGAACTGCCGGACCCGCGTTGGGCGGAAAGCTTCGGCGCAATTGTGGCGCACTGCGCCATGAACCTTAACGAGGGCGCGCCGGACGTTGCCGTGGTGAACTACAACGTCTTCAACCGCGACGGCATGTACATCGCAAACATTTTCCAGAAGAGCGGCAATTTCTCGCTGGCCGAACAGGCCATTGCCTACTTTCTGCGCCACCCCTTCAATGGCCGGGTGCAGCCCGAGGCGGACAACCCCGGCCAGATTCTCTTTTTGCTGGGCGAGCACTGGCGGTTCACGCGCGACCGGCGCTGGTTGGCGCGCGTGTATCCGGCGGCGCAACGGCTTGCGGCGATGATCCGCCATTACCGCGCCACGCCAGGCCCGCACTGGGTCTCGGATTCGAGCCTGGACTTCGGCGAGGCCTTGCCCGCCGGCCAGCGCAAGGAACTCAAGCCCGGCGCTTGCGACGGCTACAACCCCAACTACACCGAGGCTTATGACATCGCCGGGTTGCGCGCCGCCGCCGACCTGGCCGCGGCCTCAGGCCAGCCCGCCGCCGCCGGGCCCTGGCGCCAATTGGCCGACGAGTTGATGCGCAGCTATGACCAAAAGTTCGGCACGAACCTGGCCCGCGGTTATGGGAGTTACGCGGCACTGTGGCCCTGCCGGCTGTATCCTTTGGGGCCGGCTGGTGTATCGCCCTCGTTCTCCTCCTCGTCCCGGACCCATTTTCATTCCTCCTGGAGCGAGCGCCTGGCCTGCCAGCAGTTCCGAGACGTTGGCGCGCAGCACCCGGCGGACTGGCGTTACTTTCCGCTGGCCCGGGCGCATCAAGGGCTGCTGGCGGGAAATCGGGCTGCCGGCTGGCAAACGCTCAACTTCCACCTCGACCACGAACAGATGCGCGGCTGGTACGCGTTGGACGAGGGCGGGCCGTCAGGGGTCGGCGGCTGGGGCTGGGTGCGCACCACCTGGCCGATCACGCCTCTGCCCTGGGACAAACACACGCGCGGCACGGTGGCCATGCCGCACGGCTGGGCGGTGGCCGAGTTCCACCTGCTTTTGCGCGACTGCCTGCTCTACGAGGACGGCGGGCGCCTGGTGCTTTTCGCCGGGGTGCCTCCCGAGTGGTTTACGCATCGCGCCGGGATGCGGTGGCGCAATCTGCCAACGCACTTCGGTCCCAGTTCAGTCCATTGCCAGCCGCGGGCGGACGGGGCCGAAATTGAGTTGTCCGGCCCCGCGAAACCGCCGCAGGGTTTTGCGCTGCGGCTCCCGCCGGGTTTGGCCGCGCGCGCGTCAGCGGGTGGGCAGGAACTGCCGATATGCAGCGATGGTGGCGTGATGGTGCCACCGGGGACGCGCCGGGTGCGACTGCTGCTCAGGCGCTGAAACGCTGCCCGATGGAAAACCGCCGGCCACTGTTTATGAAACCGCCACTGCTGCCCTTGGTTTGCGCCTTCGGCCTGCTCTTTTGCGGGCGAGGCCGGAGCGACACCGGTGTTACTAACCAACCACTCTTTCGCTTTGGGGTCATCGCCGACGTCCAGTACGCCGACAAGGAGCCGCAAGGCAAACGCTGCTACCGCGCCGCTCTGGACAAGCTCCGAGCGTGCGTGGGGCAACTCAATCAGCAAGACCTAGCCTTCGTCGTCAACCTGGGTGATCTCATAGACGGCCATGGGGCCGCTTCGGCCGCCGAACTCGCCACGGTGACGGGCGTGCTTGCCCAACTCAAAGCTCCGGTTCGCCACGTCATCGGCAACCATTGTCTGGAAGTTGACCGCCCCACGCTGCTGAAGGCGCTCAAGCTCGAATCGTCCTACTACGAGTTTCAGGTTCAAGGCTGGCGCTTCGTCGTGCTGGATGGAATGGACATCAGCGTCAAAGCGCCGAAAGGCAGCCCGGAGGCTCGTCAGGCGCAGCAGTACCTTGCCCGCTCTCCCAACCTGCCCACCTACAACGGCGCAATCGGCGCCACCCAGTTGGCTTGGCTCAAGCAAACGCTTGCCGACGCCAGCCGGCGCAGGCAAAAGGTCGTTGTCTTCTGCCACCATCCTTCCTTGCCGGTCGCCAGCCTCGCTGGGATCACCCTCTGGAATGCCGTCGAAGTCGAATCAGCCTTGGCAGGAGCCGGTTGCGTGGAGGCTTACATAGCCGGCCACGACCACAAAGGCTGGTACGCTCAGCAGGCTGGCATTCACCACCTCACCGTTCCTGCCATGGTTGACGCGCCCGATGAATCCAACGCTTACGCCGTCGTCGAGGTCTTTACCGACCGGCTGGCGGTGCGCGGGGTGGGCACTGTCCCGAGCCGGGTCCTAGCCACTCGGCCTTGAGGCGAGGGGGCCGCCTTCGCCTGCTCCGCAAACAGCGCACCTGATCGCCGGCAGAACCTGCTGGGCCAGATTGAGCCGGCGCAGCCGGTCCACTCGCTTAGCGAAGCAGGCCGGGCAGTCGGCAAATGGTTCCAGGCTCCAGGTGTCGGCGAACACCCGCCCGCGTCCGGGCGCGAGGCCGGCCGCCAGGGCCGACTCCAGCGCGCTCAAGCGCGGCGGCACGAACTCACCTTGTGCGGCCAGCGCCTCCAAAGCGCCGTTGCCTGGCCGTGTGGGGATGAGCGTGACCGCAGTTGCTCCGCAATCGAAGGCGAATTCGACGGAGCGTTGGGTCCACTCCAGGGCTTCTGCTGGCGCCAAAAAAGGCGGTTGGACCAACACGAACACGCGCAGGGCAATGCCCTGGCGCTGCAAGAACTGGGCGGCCCGCCTGAATTGGGGCAGGCTCATGCACTTGTTGAGCTTGGCTAGCACGCCAGCATGGGCGGTTTCCAGGCCCAGGGCCACTTCGAGCCTCGGCGCGCGTGCTCGAGCCGGGCCGCCGGCCTGCTCCAGCAGATCGCGGAAATGGATCACGCGGTCGCCCACGAGCGCTGGGTGGCACTCCACAATCACCCGCTCGAACCCGGTGACACGCGCCACGATGGCGGGGTAGTCCTGCCGGGGGATGGCGCCAGGATCGAAAAAGCTGCCGGCATTGTAGAGTTTGATCTGGCACCTGGTTGGGTGGGCCGCTGCGCCCGGCATGGGGCCGCCGGCGATGGGAATACGGGCTGGGTGTGCGGCCCGCAGTCTTCGGAGCGCGTAGTCAATCTGGCTTGGGACAGCGCCCGGAGGCACTGGGCTGGGCAGGGTATTCTGCCACAGATCGCACATCACGCAACGGTACGGGCACTCCCGGTTGGTCAACAGAATCGTAACGACCGGCACCACGCACCCGTCGGCGGCGCGTTCTGCTTCAACGAAAAAGGCGTTGGGCCGGCGGGCAGTCACCGGCTGGCGCGCGCCGCGCAGGCCCAGAATCCAGCGCGTGCGCGCCGCGCCGCCGGCGGGGTAGATCGCTGGCGCCGCCGTCCCGTGCCGAGGTGGCGTCGGGGGGTTTTGGCCAGGCTCAGGCGTCATGCCAAGGTGTGTGGTACCACAAAGGATGAGAATGCAGCGAGGACGGGCGCGCACTCCCTTGGGCGCCGTCGTGACCGACTAACCACGCTGCGGGCGGCGCGCAACGGGGTGCGTGCCCTACCATCCGCGGACCTTTTCTGCTCAGGCGTAGAGCGAGAGGAATTGCCGGCGATATTCAGATTCGCGGGCAGGCAGGCGCTGGCGGAGCCGGCTGGCCGCGAGGGCGCCGTGCTGGAAACGCCGCTTGGGAAACACCGGCATTTCCAGGCCAGTGAGGGCTTTGACGCCGCGCGCCACGACTTCGCCCTTGAGGGCGTAGAGCCGTTCCGGCGACCCGCCCGTGAGCTCAGCGAACGGAATGCCTTCGGCCACGGCGATTACGTCTGGCCGCGTGAAGGGGCTGCAATTCTCGAAGCCGTAGCGGCGGGCGGGCGCGTAGGTGCGGGTGTAGCTGCGGCTCAGCCCGCCGCTGTAAGTGAGCGAGTGCTTGAGATTGCCCACGCCCCAGCCTTCGTGATAGAGCATCAAGTTGCTGATGACGCTCCGGATGGTCAGCTCGGGATTGTCCTCGAGGGGATAGTCCTTGAGGTTCTCGTCCCCGCCGTCGCCGTCCAGGAGGTATTTCCACTGCGGGTAGCGGGCGCGCACGCCGCGGCACAAGGCCAGCACCATCGCCGCCGCCTCGACGTCCAGCGGCTTGTAGTCCTCCACCACGCGAATGGTCTCGGCCAAGTCGAGGCTGGCCAACTCCGCGGCCACGGGTTCGTGGAACATGGCCAGGCCGAGCCTTTCCAGGAACTGCCGGGCCTGCTCCAGGTCCGGCCCGTCGCCAAACGTGAGGGTGAAGGCTTTAAGCCGGGCGGGGCTCAGGGCGAGCTTGTGCATCACGTGCAGCGTCGTCAGGAACACCGCCCCGCTGTCAATCCCCCCGGAGAAACACACGCCCACAGGCTCGCGCGCCGGCAGGCGCCGGAGCCACTTGGCGATTTCCTCGGCCACGGCGCCGAGGTAGGCCCGGCCGATTTCGTCCAGGTCGGTGGAGAGGCAGTTGCGGGCGGGGGTGAAGAAGCGGGTGCAGGTGGGGGCCGGGTCCGGGCAGCCAACCAACTGGATTTCGACGACATTGTGAGCGGGCACCATGCGGGTGTAGCTGGGATGAAACTGGTCTTCGAGGCCCTCGGACTTGAGCCAGGCGTAAATCATGTCCATGCGGTCCGCGACAACGAGGGCCGGCCCTTCGGCGCGCTTGGCCAGGAAATAGCGCAGGGGCCGGTCCAGCGAGCGGGCCAGGCGGACGGTTTTGCCGCTTTGGGCCACGAGGGCAAACGAGCCTTCGATGGCGCGCACCGCTTCGGGCGGGCCGGTGAGCACGCGCTCCCGCGCTTCCTCCAAAGTCAGGCTGTATAGTTGGTTGGTGTCGGGGGCCGTCAGGTCCACGACTCGTTCGAGGTGTTGTTCCATAATCAAGCCACGTTCATTTGGCGCGGTGATTCTGAATCGGCCGGGGCGCTTGCGCAAGCCCGCCGACGCAGCCACTCCAAAGCTCCCCCACCCACTCGAACAAGCCGGCGAGAGCCAGCGCTGGGTTGCGCTTGATCGCCTTCGACGTAACGCTTGATGGGCATCGCTGCGGCGAGTGGTTTAGTTCTGTGGCGCGGGCGGAATGAGCGCCGCGTTCCGGGACGGGCCTCGCGCCAGGCAATCACGTCACTCTACTCCTGGTGTTCCTTTACGCGCGGATTCTCAACGTCGAGTAGAAAATCGTGGGCCACGTCTTGGACCTCATCGAACGTGTCCTCCTCTGCCTTGCGGAAGACCGCGACGATAGCGTTGGAGCAAGCTCCCATGCCGTGCTCGGCGATGCCAGCCAACGACTTCAGTGCTGCCAACCGCACTTCCGGGACCTTGTGGACGCCAAGCCGCATGAGCTGCGGCGCCCAGGGAAGACCCGCACGGCCTGTTGCGCTAATCACCTCGGGAACATAAAACCGCATCTCACGGTCGCCGTGCTCGATCCACCTTGGGAAATCGGGCATGGCGTTGGTCGCTCCGGGCCCGACCGCCACTAACAGCTCGATCAGTTTGGACACCTCGAGACTGTCCACCGGTGGTGGCAGTCTATCAAGCAACGGCAGTGCTTGCGGCACCATCCTGTAGAGCACCGGCACGATCTTGCTGTAAGCAGAGTTCTTCTTGTGAAGGGTGGCAACGAGGAAAGGGACCGCCTCGGCCCCCATGGCTTTCAGGGCGCGATACGCTTCGTCTTCACCCAGGACCCTGCTCTTGAGCATCTGCTCCATCCAATAGCTCACCGGCTTGCCGTCATGCTCGGGCTCCTTGCGTCTCAACGGCCGCCACAGCACGGTCGCAATCAGACCTGCGGACAAGACTAGAATGGCTGCCCGGCTCAGCTTCATGGCCATAGTGCGCTCATGGGAGTTCCGCTTGCCACAAGGCCAAGTATGCTCCTTGGAAACCGGCAATGCAAGACTGCCCGGCGCACCGCGCACCCAGGGCTGGCTATGGCCGGCTTCCAGTCTTTCAAACAGGCAACCTTCGCTGAGCAGGATGCTCCGATAACCAGCAGGCATGGATGCCCGCGCCACCAACGCGCGTCCCTGACGCCGCCAGCCATTAGGCAGTTATGGAATCGCCGCCGTGACTGGCCGCTTAGGAGAGGCCCCACTCTTGACTTGGCGAAGCGGCTGGGCTTGGCTAACTTAGCCAAAATGAAAGTGGCGGACATCCAAGACCTCGCCGAAAGGCAACCGTTTCGGCCCTTCTCCATCCGGCTCAGCAACGGCGCGCAATACACCTTCCGCGCGGCGCGGGAATTCGGCGCACCCAAGGACTACCATATCGTCTTCTTCTTCGCCGAATCGGAGGCGGTGCGGATTGGTACAGAGAATATCGTGGGGGTCATGGAGGAGTAGCTGAAGGACACCACGAAAGCCACGCCACACACGAAACCGGGGCCGGACTGCCAGCCGCGAAGAGGAAGAATCCGCGCCATCCGCGTGATCCGCGGTTAGTCCTTAACCGCGGATGACGCGGATGGCGCGGACGAAAATGCCTTTCGTTCGGGCTGCGGCGGTGCCGGCTGCTCTCTCGGCGGTTGGCACGGGCAAAGCCGAAGGTTGCCAAGCCAGCCAGCCGTGGTAGGCTCCCAAGCGAGACATGAATTCTCCAAGCGAAATCAAGAGGGCCAGCGGGACAATCTCCCGGCGAAGCTTTATCCGCAGTTCAACCGCGGTGGCGGCGTTCACGGTCGTCCCGGCCCACGTGCTGGGCAGGGGCGGAGAACCGCCGAGCAACAAATTGAACATCGGCGTGGTCGGCAGCGGCGGGCGCGGCGTGGACGACATCGAAGGAGTCAAGAGTCAGAACATCGTGGCGCTGTGCGACGTGGACTGGCGGAGCGCGGCCGCGACTTTCAAACGGTTCCCCAAGGCCGCCCAGCACCGCGACTTCCGGGTGATGCTGGAAAAGGAGAAGGGGATTGACGCCGTGGTGGTGGCCACGCCCGACCACACCCACGCGGTGGCCTCAATGGCCGCCATCAAGCTGGGCAAGCACGTCTATTGCGAGAAGCCGCTGACACGGACCGTTTATGAGGCGCGCGCGTTGGCCAAAGCGGCGCGGGAGGCGAAGGTGGCGACGCAAATGGGCAACCAAGGGATGGCCTTCGAGGGCAACCGGCTCATCAACGAGTGGCTCGAAGACGGCGCGATCGGACTTGTCCGTGAAGTGCACGTGTGGTCGGATCGCCCAACGCACCGGGGCAAGCTGCCGCTCTATTGGGCGCAAGGCATCGAGCGGCCCGCCGAGACCCCGCCAGCGCCGGAGCAGTTGGACTGGGACCTCTGGCTGGGGCCGGCGCCCTGGCGGCCGTATCATCCGGCCTACGTGCCCTTCAAGTGGCGCGGGTGGTGGGACTTCGGCTCGGGCGGGCTGGGCGACATGGGCATCCATAATCTGGCGCCGGTCTTTGCCGCTTTGAACTTGGGCGCGCCGCTGAGCGTGCACGGAAGTTCCACGCCGGTGTTCAAGGAGACAGTGCCGGTGGCGTGCGTGGTGCATTACCAGTTCCCCGCGCGCGGGAACTTGCCGCCGGTGAGGGTGCACTGGTATGACGGCGGGGTGCTGCCCGAGCGCCCGGCGGAGCTCGAGGATGAGCGCCCGTTGGACCCGGAGGACGGCATCATCTTCGTGGGCGACCAAGGCAAGATGCTGGTGGAAGGGTGGGGCGGAGAGCGGCCCCGGTTGATCCCGGAGAAGCGGAACAAGGAATACCAGCGCCCGCCAAAACGGCTGCCGCGCTCCATCGGCCACCACGAGGAGTGGATTGCCGCCTGCAAGAGCGGCTCGCCGACGCGCTCGGACTTCAGCTTTGCCGGCCCGCTGACGGAAGCGGTGCTTTTGGGCTCGGTCAGCGTGCGGTTGGGCGGCGAAAAGCTATATTGGGACAGCGCCAGCATGAAGGTGACCAACTTGCCGGAAGCCAATGAGTTGCTACATTACCAGTATAGGACGGGGTGGACGCTGTAAGGAGGTTGAGAGTTGAGAGTTGAGAGTTGATGGTTGAGCGTGATGCGTGAACCGGATGCTAGATGCTGGATACTGGATGCTGGATGGCGCGGGGGTGATCCGTGACCCGTGAAATGTGATGCGTGATGCACGAATACCTTCCTGGCGCTCAGGCGCGTTTTCACGTTTCACGCTCCAGGCGTATGCGGAATGAGAGAGGGCTTTTCGGGGCGAACGATTTACGCGGATTGGCATGGGGCTGGGCCGCCGGGATGGCTTTGGCGCTCAGCCCAGCCTGCGCCGCTGGCGAGGCCGCGGCGGGGCCGACGGTTCCGTTTTCCTACGTGGCGTATCACTTTGAACCAGAGGAGGGCTGGCGCTCCTTTGGGGCCGGCGACCTGGGGCGGACGGAACTGGCCGGGAAGCTCTGGCGCTATGATTTCTCGGACGGGGCGGATTGGCTCTCGCTAGGACGGCCGGACACGTCGCTGTTGGGCAAAGTGGAGCGCATCCGCATTTGTGTGCGCGGCAAGGCCAAAGGGCATCCCGTGCATTTGTATCTGCACACGCACTTCATGACCTTTCACAAGGTCGTCGGCGAGTTTGCCAGCGAGGAGGAACAGGAATTGGTAGTCGCGGCGCCGCCAGGGCCGGGCTGGGAATGGTTCGGGGGCGAGAACGACGGCAAGCTGCACGGGCCGTTGCGCTGGGGTGAACTGCGGCTCGAAGCCAATGGCCTGAGGGATTTCGGGCTGTTGGAGTTGATCAGCATCAGCGTGGACGGCAGTTGCCCGGCGGCTCGCCAGTGCGTAATGGTGGCAAAGACGGAACTGACTCAGGAGAAGGTCAGTTTCCCGGTTGAGCTGCGGTCGTTGGCGGATGCGCCGTTGAGCGGCGAGCTGCGGTGGGGCTTCCGAACCTGGGACCGCAAGGAGCTGGGCCGCCACCGCCGGCGCGTCACGTTGCCCGCGCGGGGCGAGCCGTGGCTCCTGTCAGTGGACGCGCCGCCGCTGCCGCGCCACCTCAAGTTTTTGGAGGCGGACTTCAGTCTGGCCATCGCGGGCCAGGACGTGCCCAAGGCCCAAGCTTACTGGTTGGGCAGGTTGGAGCCAAATGGGGACGACCAGTTGCGGCCAGAGTCGCCTTTTGGGATGGGGATTTACCTCTGCCGCTGCGGCGTCGGGGAGATGGAGAGAGTGGCCCGGTTGGCGCGGGAGGCGGGCGTGAAGTGGTCGCGCGAAGACTTCAGTTGGCCGCGCATCGAACGCGAGCGGGGCGCGTTCGACTGGAGTTACCACGATCACCTGCTGAGCTGCGCAAACCGGAACGGCATCACCGTGTATGCGATCGTGACGGGCTGGCCGGCGTGGACCAAGCCTTACACCAGCGAAGGGGTGGAGGATTACGTGGCTTTCCTGCGCGAGTTGGTCAAGCACTATCGCGGCCACATCGAGCAATGGGAGATATGGAACGAACCGAACATCTTCTTCTGGCAGGGCCCCCGGGAGCTGTATGCGGAACTGCTGGCCAAGAGTTACACAGCCATCAAAGAGGAGGACTTGCGGGCTCAGGTCTTGGGCCTGTCCACCG
>Ga0315268_10002506_pt1 | contig 20693 bp, 15 predicted proteins | sample C1_top_MG_FD_204535 | JGI IMG/M metagenome (GOLD analysis project Ga0315268, IMG submission 204535) | Sediment microbial communities from Yellowstone Lake, YNP, Wyoming, USA - C1_top | ecosystem: Environmental > Aquatic > Freshwater > Lake > Sediment | place: USA: Wyoming | collected 2017-08-01
CCGAATCTGCTGGCCGACTAGAAGTCGGCCGCTACAAGTCCTGTCTCGAACGTCTACCACAGAAGCAAACCAAATCCTGGCCGACTAGAAGTCGGCCGCTACAGGTGCCGTTTTTTTGTAGCGCTGGCGTCCTGCCAGCCACGCCCTCTTGCGGGGCGCTGCCCCGCGCCTATTCGACTCGTCCGCCAGCAAGATGGCGAACTCGCTCAGGGCAGGCCCCAGCCGCCTAGAAGGCGGCGCTACCCGTCTTTTCCCACCTTTTCGCAGCGAAAAGGACGGCCACCCTCCGGTCGGCATTCGCTCCATGGTGAAGACAGGGAATGGTATCATCCGGGCGAGGGGCGCCGATTTTTTAGGCAGCTAGCGCGCGCAGAGGCGTGGGCCACCCCCGAGCAAACGAGGATGGATTGACCACCCGCCCAATGATTTTGATACGGTGTCTGAAATGGGTCCAACCGCAAGAGAGCGCCGCAATCGCCGCTACGATGGCGTTCTGTTTGACCTTCTGAGCGCGCTCCTCGACAGCGGGTCGCTTTGGAATGCGATGGCGGGTGATGCCGAGCGCGGGCGTCGCTGGCGCGCTGAGTACCTTCGGATCACCTACCAAACTGGAGCTTACCGAGCCTACGAGGATCTGGTCGTAGAGGCGGCTGAGGTCGTGGGGCTGCCGCGAGGTCTTGCGGCGGATCTCGAGGCGCGCTACTTCGAGTTGCAACCCTGGCCGGGCGCGCAGGAGATCTTGGGTGCCCTCGCCGCCGCGGGTGTCTCGCTCGGCGTAGTGACAAACTGCTCGGAGCGGCTTGGGCGCATAGCAGCGGATCGCGTGGGAGTCGCTCTCGCCGTGATCGTCACTGCGGAGCGGGCGGGCTTCTATAAACCCCATCCACGGCCTTATCGTTTGGGTTTGGAGGAACTGAAGGTCGATCCGGAGCACTGCCTCTTCGTGGCGGGTTCGGCCTACGACCTTGTGGGCACGGCGAAAGTCGGGCTACCAACATACTGGCACGACCGCATCGGCATGACGGCACCCGAGGGTGTGCCGGCTCCGCTGGCGCACGAGTCTTCCCTAAAGCCGCTCTTGCCACTCGTTCTGAATCCGCGTCACTTCCGAGCATAATCCTCAACCCAGAGTCGTGCGACCCGGCACCTTTAAGAAAAAGCACTTTCTCCGCTTACAATTTCTCCCTGACGCCGGGCGTTCGCACCCGGCAGAAGCCATGACACCAGGGGGGCGCAGCCCATTCGGCAAGCTCCCTTCGGCAGGCTCAGGGTAAACAGGCTGCGCCCCTATGGCCCGGGATCGGAAATGCCGGGTTCTGCGTCCCGAAGTTTCGGAACCGGCGCTACAGGCGCGGGCGGGCGCGGGGGCCCGCCCCTACAAACACAGGAACACGACGCTAGGATGGGCCGAGGGATTTGAGGAGGGCGTGGCCTTTGCGGAACCAGGGGAGTTCGCGGCGGGCGATGGCGCGGGGCAAAGTGCGTTTTTTCTGCAAAAGCTTTTGCGCCCACTCGCGGGCTTCGGCGGTCTGGTTCTGTGATTTGAGGAAGAGCGCGTAGTTGTAAAGCGTTTCCGGGGTGGTGGAGAACTGTAGCGCCTCGTTGAAGAACTCCGTGGCCGCGCCGACCTCTCCGGTCATCGCGTAGGCGTGAGCGAGCAGCGCTGCGGCGCGGTAGGAATCGTACTTGCGTTCTTTGCCGACGACGTAGGCGAGGTCGGAGATGGCCTCGGCGAAGTTGCCCAGCTCGAGCGCGCACAGCCCGCGGCGGTAGAAGGCGTGGAGGGAATCGCTGCGCGCCTCGATCGAGCGGTGGAACGCCGCGCGTGCTTTCGCGTACTCTTTCTGGTCCCAGTAAAGTTCGCCGAGCTCTTCGAGATTCGCCGCCGAGGGGTTGTCCAGGATCGCGGTCTCCACCTGCTGGATGCGCGTCTTGCGCGCCTGCCCGGCAAAGGCGTTGCGGAGCAGGCCGAGGTCAGGAACCACTTCGATGACGATGTAGATCAGCGCGCCGATGGGGCCGCCAATCAAGATGATGAAGAACCAGTAGTAGGCTCCGCGGCGACGCACCAGATGCACCAGTGCGATGATCTGGAGCGCGATGCCCCAGGGATAAAAGAAGAAATGGGAAAAGAAACCCAAGCTTGCCCCTTTTGCAATCCTGATTGTACGTGACCCGAACGCGTAACAGGATGCTGAAAAACGGCAATTCTCTCTCATCCCGAGCGAAGCGAGGGATCCGCATGTATTTGGAAACCCAAGAAAAATGCAGATTCCTCGGCCCAATGAATCGGGCCTCGGAATGACAATCAATCTACATTTTCAGCGCCCTGTTAATTGCCGGGTTCTGGGCCCCGACCCAAAGCGTCGGGACTCCCTCAGGATGACAAAGCTAATGTGCTGCCCGCGGTGAAGCAGGCAGGTCTGAAGACCCGCCCCTACGAAGAGGAAAGCAGGGCGCAGCCCTTCGACTTCGCTCAGGACAAGCATGCTGCGCCCCTACAAACGATGCCAACGCCGCCGTTTGAGGCCGGCGCTACTTCATGGAACCGGCGAATTTCCAGGAGGTGGTGAAGTCGCGGGCCAGCGTTTGTTTTGTGAGGAGCGCGCGGACCATTTCGACGGGCAGGCGCCCGCCCTTGATGATGGCGTCGTGGAAATCGCGGTTGGACATCTTGCGGGAATCGACCAGCTCGGCGTGCAGCGCGCGGAACTGGAGCGCGCCCATCATGTAGGCGAGCTGGTAGAGCGGCGGATAATTGCCGCGGAACGACCGGCGGACTTCGCCGGTGGCGTTGGCGCGTTCGTGGCCGACGCGCTCGACCAGGAAGTTAACGCACTGCTCGGGCGTCATCGTGCCCAGGTGGAAGCCGAGCGAGAAGATGATGCGCGCGCAGCGGTGCATGCGCCAGAAGAGGAAGCCGACGCGGTCCTCGGGCGTTTTCGGGAAGCCCTGATCCCACATCAGCATTTCCCACCAGAGCGACCAGCCCTCGGTCCAGAAGGGCGTGCCGAAGGCGTTGCGATGCGAGTTGTAGCGCGCGGTCAAGAACCCTTGCAGGTGGTGGCCGGGGATGAGCTCGTGAAACACGGTGGCGCGAGAGAAATGGATGTTGTTGCCGCGCATGCTCATCAGCTTGTCTTCTTCCGACATGGTGTCGGTGGGGTAGGAGACCATGATCGTTTCGCCGCCGAGGAAGAACGGGTTTTCCTTCTGGCGCTCCGGGGTCATCATCTCCATGCGCCAGATGTCGCGGGCGAGCGGCGGGACGGTGATGAGGTCGCGCTGGGTGACGAAATCGATGGCCTCTTTGGCCAAGTCGCGGACCAAGTCAGCCTGCGCGCCGGGCTCGACGTGCATGTTTTTTACCTTTTCGAGCGCGGCCTTCCAGTCGTCGCCGAAGCCCATCTCGCGCGACGCTTTTTTCATTTCGGTTTCGCACCAAGAGAATTCGCGCTCGGCGATGGCGATGAGCTCTTCGGGCGTGTAGGGAATCATCTCGAAGGCCAGATCGGCCATCAGTTCTTCGCGGCCCACCGGACGGCCGAAGATGGGTTCTTCTTCGCCTTCGCGGATACCCAGCACGCGCTCGCGCAGCAGCTTCTGGTAGGCTTTGATCTGTTCGTCCGTCTTTTTGTAGGGCGCTTCAGCCCACCAGGAAAACAGCGGGTGGTAGCCGTTGTAGAAGCGGTACCAGCCGTCAAGCTGGCGGCGCAGCGTGTCGAGCATTTCCGAGGCGCGCCAAGCCACGGTCTTCGCGGGCTTCAACGCACCTTCCTTGGCGTCGGGGCGCAGGCCCGCTTCTACGGCCTTGCGCGTCTTCTCGATGTCTGCGGCGATTTTGGCGAGCGCGGTTCCGGCGGCCTCCGGGTTGATGGTCTCCATGCGGCGGCGGGCTTCCTGCAAATCGATAATCGTGGGGGCGAAAGGCAGCAGGGGCTGCGTTTCTTCGACGATTTTTTCCTCGCGCTTGAGCTGGTCGAGCTCGTAGCCGATGCGGTTGCGCAGCAGGATGTAATCGATGCGGGCGTCGAGACTGAGCTTGTCGAAGTCCAGCGCGGCGAGACGCGTCTGCCAGGCGGAGTAGAAATCGCGAAAGACGGCGCGGCGCGTGGGCGAAAAGGCGGCGTCGTAGCGGCGGGAGAGCGCCATACGGTCGTCGGAGAAGCGCTCGACGATGTCGCGCAACTCGCTCTTCGTCTGGTTCTCGAGCGGCGCGAGCTCGGGCACATAAGACGCCGGGGTCGCCGCTGCCGGCGACGCAGCGGCAGGAGCGGTCTTCGCCGAAGTTTGCTGTTGCGGCTGCGCCACAAGCGGCGTGAACGCCAGCAGCGCGGCCAACGCAGCGGCCATCATCCGAGCCGGAATCGAAGCCAAGCGGGTCATCGCAAACCTCCCTGCGGCCCCGTTTTCCCGGATGTGCAAGCTTCGGGATTGGACGGGGCATTCGCGTTTTCGGGCGTGGATATTACCGAATTGTCGCGCGCGAGGGTAGCGCGACGATGCAGCGGATAGAAGCTGTCTCATAAATGCGTGGGATTCCGCAAGAACCGGTAATTGAAATCCCTCAGGGGTTAAAACCCCTGCGTTTTGGCGGCCTTCTCGGCACGGCTAAAGCCGTGCCCTCCCGGGTGCAGCAAATTACGCATTTATGACATGAGTCCTAGTCGCCGCCTGCTCGCGACCGGGCGAATCCCTCGGTCATCTAATGGACTGCAAACACGCTGAGGGTTCGCGAAAAGGGCTCCGATGATGCAGGTGATTCGGGCGGGGGAGAGGTATCACTTCGAGAGCGACTGGCTTTCGACCTACTGGCATTTTTCGTTTGACCACTACTACGACCCGGCGAAGGTGCAGTTCGGGCCGCTGCGCGTATTTAATGATGATGTGATCCGTCCCGCGGGTGGGGATTTGATGATGCTTGACCTTCCGTAACCGAAAATCGAAAAGCGAAAGTCGAAAAACGAAAAACGAAAAACGAAAAACGAGAAACGAGCCTCCCATTCGTAGCGGAGGGCGGCGGGGGCGGGGGCTTGTGCGGGTGCGGGGCGGGGGATATGATGCGCGGACAGGGGGCCAGCACAGAACTTTTTCCACCCAGAGCTCGTCATGATTATCAGATTGTCAGTGGGGGTGGTTGCCTGCGTCCCTCTCGACGCGGCGAAGTGCGTGTCGCTTCGGGGGAGGGGTTACTAACATTTCACGGGAGTCAACGTCTAACTGGGCAAGTGGGGTGTCTTTCCAATGAATAGAACGGAGGTAATTTTGATGCAGAGAGCCAGAATTGTTCTGGCCGCGTTGCTGGTGGCGAGCCTCGCGTTGCTGCCGGTCCTGGGACCGAGCGCGATGGCTGCGCCACAGAAGGCGGCCGGCCAGGCTTCCAAGGGTTTCACCATCTCTTTCACGGAACACAAGCTGAAGAACGGGCTGCACGTGATTCTTTCTGAAGACCATTCCGCGCCGACCTATTCGATTGCGGTGGCGTATTTCGCTGGCTCGCGGGACGAACGCCAGGGGCGGACGGGCTTCGCGCACCTGTTCGAACATATGATGTTTCAAGGCTCGGAAAACGTGGGGCGTGGCGAACACTCGTACCTGGTCTCGAACAACGGCGGCGGCTTGAACGGCACAACCAACAACGACCGCACGCTGTATTTCGAGACGATGCCCGCCAACCAGCTCGATCTCGGGCTGTTCCTCGAGGCCGACCGGATGCGTGCGCTGGCCGTCAACCAGTTCAACCTCGACAACCAGCGCAGCGTGGTGCAGGAGGAGCGCCGACTGGGGCTGGACAACCAACCGTACGGTAAAACCTATGAGGCCGTCGACGCGACGGCCTACGACAACTTCGCCTACAAACACTCGGTGATCGGCTCGATGGAAGACCTCAGCGCCGCAACGCTCCAGGACGTGCAGGACTTCTTCCGGACTTACTACGCGCCGAACAACGCCGTGGTAGTGCTGGTGGGCGATTTCAGTTCGAAGGATGCGCTGGCCAAGGTGGAAAAATACTTCGGCAGCATTCCTTCGCAGATACCGCCGACCAAGCCGGATATGACCGAACCGGAGCAGAAAGCGGAAAGGCGCGTGGCGCTGGATGACGCGCTAGCGCGGGCGCCGCGTCTGGACATCGCCTACAAAATCCCGCAGGCGGGGACGCCGGACTGGTTTGCGCTGAACGTGGCGGGCCGCATCCTTTCAAGCGGCCAATCCTCGCGGTTCTATCAGAAGCTGGTGAAGGAAAAAGAAATGGCCACGAGCGCCTTCGGCGGGGCCGGTGAGCGCGCCGGGCCGTCGACTTTCAGAATTGGCGTAATGATCCGGCCGGGCAAGACTTTTGAAGAGGTCGAAAAGCTCGTCTATGACGAAATCGACCGACTGGCCAACGAGCCGGTGAGCGACGAGGAACTGGGCAAGGTGCGGATGATGATGAGGCGGCAGCAGGCGTCGTCGCTGCAAGGCACGCTGAACCGCGCGGCGCAACTCGCCGACTATATGGCCGTGGAGGGCGATCCGAACCTGATCAACACCTACCAAGATAAATTCAACAGCGTCACCAAGGCCGATATCCAGCGGGTGGCGCGCACTTATCTGAAGGCTACGAACCGGACCGTGATTACCACGACTCCGAAGCCGCAGGCCCCGGGCGCCGCGCGCCCCGGCTTGTAGAAGGAGGGAAGACGACGATGCGAACATCACGAAGGTTTTTCCCGCAAGCGCTTTGCGCCACTGCGTTGCTGATTGCCGGTGCGGGACTGGCCGGGGCGCAGATGGCTCCGGCCCAGGGACAGCAGCCGTCGCAGGGCAAGACGGTGCGGTTGAACCGCGCGCCGGTTTCCAAAGAAGTGCTGCGGGTGAAATTCCCGAAGCCGTTCAAGACCACACTCGACAACGGGCTGCGCGTGCTGATCCTGGAGGACCACCGCCTGCCGCTCGTTTCGGCGCAATTGAACATCAGCGGCGCCGGCGGGCTTTATGAGCCGGCCGACCTGCGGGGCCTGGCGGTCGTTACCGCGGCACTGATGCGGGAAGGAACCAAGACCCGCACCAGCCGCCAGATTTCCGAAGAGATTGACCGTCTGGGGGCCTCGCTCGGCGCGAGCTCAGCGTACATTTCCTCGGCAAGCACGCTCAATGCCAGCGGTCTTTCGGACAACTTCGATGATTGGTTCTCGCTGGCGGTGGACGTACTGATGAATCCTACTTTCCCGCAGGATGAGCTCAACCGTTACCGGGAACGCACCAAAGCAAACCTAAAGATCCAGCGGTCGTCGCCGGGCTTCCTGACGTCGGAGCGGTTCAGCCGCGCCGTGTACGGAAACCATCCTGCAGCGGTGGTCAGCATGACGGCCGAAACGCTGGACGCGATGACGCCGGAACTGCTGGCCAAGTGGCGCCACGAGCGCTGGGTGCCGCAGAACGCGATCCTGACCATTGCGGGCGACGTGAAACCTGCCGAAGTGGTCGAGAAGCTCAAGAAGTGGCTGGCCGGGTGGCAGAAAACCGATCTGAAGGAAGTGCTCCCGCCGAACCCGGAGCCGACCACGAAAACGAAGATCTACCTTGTGGATCGGCCGAACTCGGTGCAGACCAACCTGGAGATGGGGAACATCGGCGTGGATAGGCGGTCGGCAGACTACATTGCGATGACGGTGATGCACCGCGTCCTGGGCAGTGACAGCACTTCGCGGCTGTTCATGAACCTGCGCGAGGACAAAGGCTACACCTACGGCGCGTACAGCGGCTTTACCGCGCTGAAGTATCCGGGTGCGTGGCAGGCTTCGAGCGAAGTGCGCACCGAAGTCACTGACGGGGCAATGAAAGAGTTTCTCTACGAGCTCAACCGCATCCGCGACGAAAAGGTGCCCGACACCGAACTCGAGGAGTGCAAGCGCTCGCTGGTGGCGAGCTTCGCCCTCGACCTCGAGTCTCCCGCGCGACTTATGTTTTATGCAGGCATCAGCGAGATCTACGGGTTTCCGGCCGATTACTGGGACACGTACCCGGCAAAGATCTCGGCGGTGACAGCCGACGACGTGCAGCGCATCGCCCGGAAGTACGTCAACCCGGCTACGATGCAGGTGGTCGCCGTCGGGGACGCGAAGAAAATCCAGACGATCCTCGAGAAGTATGGACCGGTCGAGGTGTACGACACGGAAGGGAAGGCCGTAGTGGTGCGGCCCGGCAACTAGGGCGGTGCTGAAGAGGTCTGCTTGTTTGTCATCCCGAGCGAAGCGAGGGATCTGCATCTTGCGGAAAGCCGTGGAAAGTGCAGATTCCTCGCCCCGAGGCATCGGGGCTCGGAACGACACGCTATTGGGCTTTTCAGCATCCTGCGAGGCGCGTTGCGAGAAACTCGGATCAACCGACCCTGGGGAGAAATCTCCGGGGGCGTTTTTTTTAACCCCTCGGTGGTCGCGGAGTTATCTTTTGTTTAGCCGTGCCCGCCGTAAGCTCGTACCTTGGGGTGCAGGCCATGAAAAAGCCGTTCCTCGTGTTGGCTGCGGTCTTAGTGCTGAGCGCCGAGTCGGGTCCGCAGAGCGAGCGCAAGTTCTGGGATGAAAAGGACTGGACACAATGGACGGCCTATGAGTGCCAGAAGATTTTGTACCGCGGTCCTTGGACATTGGGGGGCGGCGGCCTCGACGATCAATACGGAAACCCACAAGCGACAGGTGTCGAGCTGGTTTCCGCATTGCCCGTCCGCTTAGCGAGAGCCAGGATTCGCCAGCTTGGTGTGGCGTACATCAGGCCCTCCGTCCTGTATGCTTCCCAGGGCACCTACAAGGACGGCCAGTTGACTCTAGAGCTAAAGCTAGAAAAGGAGGAACCGTCGCCTGAATACTACGCCGATCGTGTCGTAGTGCGTTACTACAATATCGGGATGGAGAACTACTTCTCCTACGGGGACACCGCCGTCTTGAGGCTTTCCGACGGCAGAAAGATCATGCCTTTAGAAACGATCACGTTGAGAAAAGGAAAACTGGAAGAAGAGTTCGAAGCGATTTTCCCGCGCTTTGTGAACGGCGAGGCAATCATCAAGCCGGGCGACAAGACTCTGAGCGTACATATCGGGCGAATGAAGGGCTCCAAGTTCAAAGTGGGTTGGAAATGGGAATTCAATGTCAAGGATCTGATGTTTCAGGGGAAGCCCGAATACTGATTCGGGTGAGGTCCGCCCCGGGGAGAAATCTCCGGGGGCTTTTTTTTGGGCGAAGGGAAGAAATTTCTTCCCACCCTTTCGGAGCGAAAGGGTGGGCCACCCCCCGTATTGTTGCGGAGAGAGGAACTGAACTTGAGTGCGGGGAAAGGCGAGAGGTTGAGATCCTTCGGCCGCGACGAGTCGGGGCCTCCCCTCGGCTTCGCTCCCTTCGACAGGCTCAGGGCAAGCAGGGCGGGCAGGATGACACGGGCTAGTACGCCTTCGGCGTATCGCGGTGCTAAGATGTGCGGGAGGTGCGCCCGCCCTGTAAGCAAATGGGAAGCACCAATGGCCACCTGCCGGGGTGGCGAAATCTCGGCGGAGCAAATCCATGAAAAAAAGGATGCTGATCTTCGTTGTAGTCGGTCTGATGGTGTTCGTTGGAAGTCTTTTGGCTTCTTCTGCGATCGCGCAAGAGGATAGGGAAGGTTCGAAGGATCACCCGCTGTTCACACGCATGCCGGGGTTCTACATTTACCAGTACAAAGATACGGACTTTGACTCGTTCGAGTTTGCGACCGGGCCACAAAAGAAAGAAACGGTCGAAGGCCACACCTTCGTTTTGAATTACGAAATCAAGGAAGGCACCAAGGCACCCAGCTCGCTGCAGATTGTGCGCAACCACATGAACGCCATCAAGGCGGTCGGCGGGCAGGTGGTGTACGACGAGCCGGGTGGCAACTATCACCAGGTCACGCTGCGCCTGACCAAGGACGGCAAGGATACGTGGGTGCAGGTGTTCGCCCGCGGCGACTCCTACGAGCTGGTCATCGTGGAAAAACAGGGCATGCAGCAGGAGGTGACCTCGAACGCGGAGTCGTTCGCGCGCGACTTGAAGGCTACGGGGAAAACGGCGGTGTACGGCATTTATTTCGACACCAATCAATCGGTACTGAAGCCGGAGTCGGACCAGGCGATCGCCGAAATCGCCAAGCTGCTTAAGCAAAACCCGACGCTGAAGGTGTACGTCGTGGGGCACACGGACATGGTGGGAGACGCGGCGACGAACGTGAAGCTGTCCATGGCGCGGGCGCAGGCGGTGATCAACGCGCTGGTCAGCAAACATGGGATCGCGGTGGCACGGCTGATTGCGTTCGGCAACGGGCCGTACGCGCCGGTGGCGTCGAATAAGGACGAGGAGGGGCGCGCCAAGAACCGGCGCGTGGAGCTGGTGGAGATCGCGACGAAGTAGGGTAGGGCTCGGGATTTACTCTGACCGCCCCCGGGGAGAAATTCCCGGGGGCTTTTTTTGGGGCGAAGGGAAGAAATTTCTTCCCACCCTTTCGGAGCGAAAGGGTGGGCCACCCCCGTATTGTTGCGGAGAGAGGAGCTGAAGTTGAGTGCGGGGAAGGGCGCGACGTTGAGATCCTTCGGGCCGACCTAGAGCGTCGGCCCTCAGGATGACAACCGTTGCTAAGTTTGCGGAGCGGGGCAGGCAGGATGAGACGCGCTCGGTGGGTGGTTAGCGAGCGAGAGCGGCGTTCGAAACATTGGGGGGAGTTTGCACGTAGAAAAGGAGAGAGGCGGTGCGGCTGATTGACACTACGGGCACGCGGCACTATAGTCCGCGGAGCTTGTGGAGGTGGAAACCGCGCGCCCAGAGCGAGTTCGACGCGGGTGGCCCGGCGTGACGTGGGGTGTGCGGGCCGCCGCAATCTGAGCGGAGAGAATCCATGAAAAAGAAAATGCTAGCCTTCGTTGTGGTCGGTCTGTTGGTGTCGCTAGCGGCAGCCGCGCAGACCGTGGACGAAATCATTGCCAAAAACATAGAGGCACAGGGCGGGCTGGCCAAGCTGAGGGCCATCCAGTCGGTGCGCATGACCGGCCGCATCGGAATGGGGCAGGGTATGGAAGTGCCGGTTGTGATCGAAGTCAAGCGGCCGGGCAGCATGCGGATGGAAATTACTTTCCAGGGGATGACGGGCATCTCGGCCTACGACGGCAAGGTGGGCTGGCAGTTGATGCCGTTTGGCGGGAAAAAAGACCCGGAGCCGATGACGGCCGAACAGTTGAAAGACGTCGAGGACCAGGCCGACATGGATGGGCCGCTGGTGGACTACAAGACCAAGGGAAACAAGGTGGAGTACCTCGGCAAGGAAAGCGTCGAGGGCGCCGACTGCTACAAGCTGAAGCTGACCAAAAAGAACGGCGACGTCGTCAACATGTTCATCGATAGCGACACCAACCTTCTGATCAAATCCACCGGGAAGCGCATGATGCGCGGCACTGAGGTCGAGTTTGAAAACTCCGTCGGCGACTACAAAGAAGTGGAAGGCGTGTTGTTCCCCCACGTGACCGAGGGCGGGGTGGTTGGGAACCCGATGCGGCAGAAAATCATGTTCGATAAGATCGAAATCAACGTGCCGATTGACGACGCGCGCTTCAAGATGCCCGAAGTGCCCAAGGCGCCGGAGGCTCCGAAACCGCCGGAGGTAAAGCCGCCTCAGAAATAAGTGGCGGACATAAAGTCCGCCGCTACAGCCGATTTTCGCCAAGATATCGGCGGGCCAGCCCGCCAACCGGCAACGATTTGCACCGTAAGAATCCCGCAGAGGAGAGTTCCATGAGCATCAGAGAAAATCGCCGGCGTGGACGCCGGCGCTACGTCGTGGTTCCTTGTTTGTTTGCCGCCGCCATCCTGCTTCTGCCGCTGACGGCGGCCGCGCAGGCCCGCCCGGCCGGAAAGGCACCGGCAGCTTCGGGGCAAGCTCCGGCAGCGGCGCCGGTCAAGATTGATTCGGAAACTTTCGAAGGGCTGACTGCGCGGGCGCTGGGCCCGGCGGCGATGAGCGGGCGCATCACTGCGATCGACGCAGTCGCCGGAGATCGCGTGACCGTGTGGGTGGGGGCGGCCAGCGGCGGGGTGTGGAAGTCGGCGAACGGCGGCATCAGCTTCAAGTCCGTTTTCGACAAGTACACGCAGTCCATCGGCGCGATCGCCATCGATCCCTCGAATCCGAATACGGTGTGGGTAGGCACGGGGGAATCGTGCGTGCGCAACAGCGTGTCGGTGGGCGACGGGGTCTACAAAACCACCGACGGCGGCGACTCCTGGCAAAAAATGGGCTTGGAAGATTCGGAGCGCATCCCGCGCATCGTCGTGCACCCGAAGGAGCCGAACACCGTGTACGTCTGCGCGCTGGGGCACCTGTTCAACTCCAACGCGGAGCGCGGCGTGTTCCGCACAACCGACGGCGGCAAGAAATGGGAGAAGGTGCTCTACGTCAACGAGGATACCGGCTGCTCGGATATCGCCATCGACCCGCAGGACCCCAACATCGTGTACGCGGGGATGTGGCAGGTGCGGCGCCTGCCGTGGACGTTTGCCTCCGGCGGGCCGGGCAGCGGGCTGTACAAATCCACCGACGGCGGCAAGACATGGGCGAAGGATGAAAAAGGTCTGCCGGAAGGTGATAAGGGACGCATCGCCATCGGCGTGGCGGCATCGCGCCCCAGCGTGGTCTACGCGCTGGTGGAGGCCAAGAAAACCGCGCTCTACCGCTCCGACGATCTGGGCGAGACGTGGCGCGAGGTGAACTCGTCGGGCAACATCCAGTCCCGGCCATTTTATTTCGCGCACCTCGCCGTGGATCCGAAAGATTTCAACCGCGTCTATAAGCCCGGCGGCAACCTGACGGCCAGCGACGACGGCGGGAAAACGTTCGCTTACACACAGGTTTCCGAAAGCTTCATGGGCGGAGGAGTCCATCCGGACCTGCACGCGTTGTGGATCAATCCCAAAGACACCAACAACCTGATTCTGGGCACCGACGGAGGCGTGTACATCTCGTACGACCGCGGGGCGAAGTGGCGGTTCGTGGGGGCGCTGCCGGTTTCGCAGTTCTACCACGTCAGCTACGACATGGACCGGCCGTACCACGTCTACGGCGGGTTGCAGGACAACGGCACGTGGATGGGGCCATCGCAAAACCAGGGCGGGATCTCGAACCGACATTGGCAAGTGGTCGCTGGCGGCGACGGGTTCTGGGCGCTGGTGGATCCCATCGAGCCGGATTTCGTTTACGTGGAAATGCAGGGCGGAAACGTGTGGCGGGTGCGACGCTCAACCGGCGAGACGAAAACCGTCTATCCCTACCCGCTCACGGGCGACCCGGAGCTGCGCTTCAACTGGAATACGCCGCTGCACTTGAGCCCCACGCAGAAGGGCACGCTCTATGTGGGGGCGCAGTTCCTCTACCGCTCGCGCGACCGCGGCGAGTCCTGGGAGCGCATCTCGCCTGACCTGACCACCAACAACCCTGAGAAGCAGAAGCAAGAAGAGTCCGGTGGATTGACCATCGACAATTCCGACGCCGAAAAACACTGCACCATCTACGCCATCAGCGAGTCGCCGAAAAATCCCAAGGTCATCTGGGTGGGGACCGACGACGGCAACGTGCAGGTGACGCGCGACGCGGGCAAGACTTGGACAAACGTGACCGGCAACGTCACGGGCGTGCCGGCAAACACCTGGGTCTCGTTCGTCGAGGCGGGGCACTTCGACGAGGGCACGGCCTATGTCACCTTCGATGGGCACATGCTGGGCGACATGAGGAGCTACGTCTACCGCACGCGCGATTTCGGCAAGACGTGGGAAGCGCTGGCCCCGACGGTGTCGGGGCAGGCGACCAGCGACCTGCGCGGCTACGCGCACGTGGTCCGGGAAGACACGGTGAACCCCAACCTGGTGTTTCTGGGGACCGAGTTCGGGCTGTACGTCAGCCTGGATGCGGGCGCGAGCTGGGGAAAAATGTCGAGCAGCCTGCCGCCGGTGGGCGTGCGCGACATTGCCATCCACCCGCGCGAGGCTGACCTGATCATCGCCACGCACGGCCGCGGCATCTACATCGTGGACGACATCATTCCGCTGCGGAAGTTGACGCCGGAAATCCTCAACCAGGAGGCGGCGTTCCTGGAATCGCGGCCGTCGGAGATGAAGATCCCCTCCGGGGAGCAGCGGTTCGACGCCGACACGGAATTCGTGGCCTATTCGCCGGAGAACACGGCGTGGATCACCTACTACCTGAAGAAGCGGCACATCCTCGGTGACCTGCGGGTCGAAGTGTACGACGCGAAAGGCACGCTGATGTACACGACGCCCGGCGGGCGGCGGCGGGGGCTGAACCGCGTCGGGTGGCCGATGCGGACAAAAGGGCCGAAGGTGCCCCGGGCCACCAGCCTGGGCGGCGACATGTACTCGATGCTGGGGCCGCTCGTCCCCGAAGGCAGCTACACGGTGAAGCTGATCAAGGGCAAAGAAACCTACACCACCCAAATCCAACTGGTGCCCGATGCGCGCTCGACGCACACCGCCGAAGACCGCGCTCTGGGCCGCAGCACCGCGTGGGATCTCTTCCACCTGATCGAACGCCTGGCGTTCGTCGCTGACGCCGATACGCACCTGCGCGACCAGGCCAACGACCGCGCCGGCAAACTGGACAAGACCGACGCGCTGCGGAAACAACTCGAAGCGCTGAGCGAGTCGCTGGGAAAAATCCGCGGCACGCTGGTCACCACCAAGGAGGGCCAGTTGACCGGCGAAGTCCGCCTGCGCGAGAAAATTCTCTCGCTTTATGGCGCGGTGAATGGCTACTACGGCCGGCCGACGGAAACGCAGCGGCAGCAGGTCGGCGTGCTCAGCAAAAAAGTGGATGACGCGGCAGCGCAGCTCGATTCCTTAGCGGGGAAAGAACTGCCGGGCATCAATTCCGCGCTACGGCAGAAGAAGCTCGAGCCGCTCGCACCGCTCACGCAGGAAGAGTGGAAGAAAAAACAGGAAGAGAGCGAGAAGAAGTAGGGCAGACCCGAAGATGGCGGACATAAAGTCCGCCGCTATGGGGCTCGTTCCCATGCGGGGCTCTGCCCCGCACCCGGGCCCCGACAGGTCGGGGCGCTACAGGCGAGCGGAATCGAGTCCCGACCTTGCCGGGACAAGCTGGAGGCGGAGCATGGCGAGGATGCCGAGCGCGGGGCCCGGCGCCATCGCGACTGCGGCCCAGCGCCATCCCCAGGTGGAGCCAATCACGCCGATGACGTGAAGGGAAAGCACCGTCAGCAGAAAGCCGATGGCGGTTTGAAGCGCGAGGGCGGTGCCGACATAACGGCGGTCAGAAACTTCGCTCACGATGGTTGAGAACTGGGCCGAATCGGCGACCACGGCGACTCCCCAGATCACGCAGAGCGCGGCGAGCAACCAGAAGTTTTCGTACACGAGGGCGGCTAGCAGGCAGCAAGCACCACTCACGGCCATGGCGACAATCGTGACGCGCGAGCGCTGCGCGATGCGCGAGCGTCCCGAAGCTTCGGGACTGTGATTCACCCGATCACTCACGCGACCCGCCCACCAGCAACCGATTCCTCCACTGGCGATGGCCGCGAATGACGCCAGCGCCACCGCCGACACATCGGAACGCCCGCTTTCCGCCGCCGATCCCGCGAGCAGAAGCGCGATCCAGCCCCACATCGAGTACAGCTCCCACATGTGGCCGAAGTAGCCGAAATTCGCGAGGCGCAGCGGGCGGTTGCGGAAGATTTCTCCGACCTGGTGAAAGTCTACGGGCGGCTGCGGCGCGGCAAAAGGACCGTCTTTCACGCCGAAGCCGACCACGGCGCCGGCGACAAGCGCCAGCGCGGAGCAGGTGAACACTACGGCCTGCCAGTTGAGGTCGCCCGCGCCTTCGACCGCGTAAGGCAGCGCCTTGCCGACGGTCAGCGCGCCCACCAGGATGCCCAGCGCGGTGCCGCGGCCGTCGCGGAACCAGCCGCTCAGAATTTTCATTCCCACGGGATAAACGCCGGCGAGAAATGCGCCGGTGAGGAATCGCAGCACCAGCGCCCACCAGATGTGATCGGCCGCCACCCAGGCGAAGGCCGCGTTCACGATGGCCGCGGCGACGCAGGACCAGGCGAACAACCGGGGCGCGTGAAAGATATCAGGAAGATTGAAGACCGCCGCGGCCAGAGCGCCGCAGACAAACCCGAGTTGCACCGCCATCGTCAGCCAGGCGGAAACGCTCAGGGTGGTGTGCCAGAGCGAGGTCAACTGCGGCAGCGCCATCGTGCCGGAAAACCAGAGCGACATGCCGAGCAGTTCGGCCACCGAGACGAGTACGAGCGCGCGCTGCGAGCCTGCGGGGCGCGCGGCGTCGGCGGAAAGGGCTGCGGGGTGTGCTGACTCCATGAGGCGGGATTGTACACTGCGAGCGCGAATTGGGAATGGCCGGGATTGTGCCGGTAGAAACGCTGAGATTCTTCGTCCGCCAGAGGGCGGCGGACTCAGAAAGACAACGCTTACTTGGGGACTCAGTGATTCAACGGGTTGACTGTGCTGGCAGAACCCCTGAGGTTCCTCGGTCCGGCAAAGAGCGCCGGGCCTCGGAATGACATACTTTACGCAGCGGCGGCTTTCTCGGCACGGCTCCCTCGGCTTCGCTCGGGACAAGTTCCGCCGTGCCCTCCCGGCTGCGTTCACGAATCCCCGCATGGCAGAACAAATGAGCGGCACAGGTCCGGAGACCTGTTTGCTCACGGCAACAAGCAAGAAGGACAGACCTGGAGGTCTGTCCTACGAGTGCGTGCCGGAAATTTGGACCAGTGGGGGGACGGCGCGTCGCGGGCGCATCAGCAAAGCCATATACGCAAGAATGTTCAGCAGCAACCCCGCGGCGAACCACGCGAACGGGTTGAGGCCGGCTTGCAGAACCCGGTGTGCGCAAAGCGCGGAGCCCAGCGCGAGCGCTCCGATCAGGCCAGCAAGGGACAATCCTCTCCATGCGCGCATTGCAGCCAATCCTGAACGCCTGAGCAGCGGACTATATTAGATGATGCGAAGGCCGAATCGTATCCGCGGAATTGTACTCGATGGAAGGCATTGAGCGGCGGGGCCGTCAGAGGCCCAGAAGCTGAATCATCAGCCCGCACAGCACCAGAGCGGCGCCGGCGAGGGCGTGGGTGTAGCGTTCCAAGTGAGCGAGGGGCAGCTTCTGGATTCCGCGAAGAAGCGCGAGGACGCAGATGGTCATCGTGGCCAGCGTGGCGATGCCGAAAACGGCAGTGACCAGAATAACGCCGCTGACGCTGTGCCGCGCCGCGGGATACATCACGAGAGGGATGAGGGGTTCGCAAGGGCCGAAGACGAAGATGGTGAAGAGCACCCACGGCGTCATCACCGAGCCGGGGGTTGCGGATTCGTGGACGTGGAGGTGGGCGTCGTCGTGGTGGTGCGTGTGGGCGTGCGCGGCGCCGTTGGCATGGAGATGGAAATGAGTATGAGGTTTGTTTCGCCACGCGCGCCGCAGTCCCCAGAGGAAATAGACGAGGCCGAAGGCAATCAAGCCGTAGGTGGCCCACTGGCCGCGCACCGACTCGATCGCCACCAGGCGCCCGACGGCCAGTCCGGCAGCGATCCCCACAACGCCGAGCACAACCGAACTGAGGACGTGCGCCACACCGCAGAGCAGCGTCACCACCAGCGTCTTCGTGCGTGACCATTGCCCGGCACGGGACATCACTACAAACGGCAAATAGTGGTCGGGTCCCATCACCGTATGCAGAGTGCCTACGGTGGCCGCGGTCAATGCCAGCGCCAGAATGCCTTCACTCAAGTCGCGTCGCTCCCCGGTACGTGCAGCAGGTTTGCAGCCAAGTCCGGCGGAGAATCATACCACCACATCACGCAACGTCAGGCAGGATCAGAAAAAACGGAGCGCGAAGCCGAAAAGAATTGCGTCCTCCGACGAGAAACATAGTTTTTTTCGGTACGCAGCGGCGCGGAACCGCATATCCGGGCAGCAATTAACCTCAGATAACTTCAATGGGGTTACAGAACGCAAAGTCTGCGAAAAAGCACACACGGCTGCGGGGCATACTCCCCAGAGTCATCCGACGCATCTGGAGGCAGGCTAGCGCTTGCACAGAAATCGCCCAAGGGGCCGCCGAAAAACGCAATAGAGCCTGCTGGCAACTTCAACAGGACCCTCGGGGGGACGCTCTTTGGGTCAGAAGCTTCCGTTGAGATTTCGTTCGAATCCGGGCGCCGACGGGGGGTTTCGGTATGCAAGTGCATGAAAAATCTGGTGCAAGCGTTCGTGGAATGCCCTGTGCAACGGATTGAGTAATGGGGTGAGTGTGCCCGCGGAGGTGCACATGTTTGCTCAAAGGATGCAAGGGAGCAGGCAGGCCCCCGTTTCGGGAACCATGAACGACCTGATGGGCAGCGTACACGCCTTTGCAGCGCTGGTCGGGGAAGCGATTGAGAAAGGCCCGCTGCGGGAAGTGGCCGGATCGCGGGTCACGTTTCCGCAACTGACGCTGCTGACCGTGCTGGCGCAGAACTCGCGCTGGAAAATCACCGACGTGGCGCACGTGCTGGGGGTGAGCAACGCCGCAGCCAGCAAGGCAGTGGACCGGCTGGTGCGCCGCGGGCTGCTGCGGCGGCGCGAGGCGGTGTCGGACCGGCGCGCGGCGGAACTTTCGCTGACGCGTCAAAGCCGCCGCCTGCTCAAGGCCTTTGCCGCGGCGAAGAACCGCCAACTCAAACACACGCTGCGCTATTTCCGTCCGCAGGCACTGCGTGAAGTCGCAAAAGGACTCGATCAGCTTTCGATCGCCATTCTGGGCGACGTCCATAACGGCACGCATCTTTGCCTGCGATGCAGCATATATCCACGACAGCGGTGCCAACTGCGGAGCCTGGTGGGCAAAAACTGCTTCTATCACGAAACGGCGAACCAACACTGAACGAAAGGGAAGGATCATCATGCAGACTGCCACAGAACGTCTTTCGCCCGGTACCTGCGAGATCACCCTGGAAAACCTGATGCAGTTTCCCGAGGGGCGGCGGGTGCTGACGTGCATTCAGTGCGGCACCTGCGCGGGCACGTGCCCTTACGGCGAGGTGATGGACTACCCGCCGCGGCGCATCATCGCGCAATTGCGGGCGGGCGACATCCAGGAAGTCTTCTCGAGCGACAGCCTGTTGAGCTGCGTGGCCTGCTACGCGTGCAAGGCCAAGTGCCCGCGCGGGATCGATCTGACCGGGGTGCTGCTGCCGCTGGTCAAGGAGCAGGTGCTCGTCAACCGGCCCGAGCTGCCCGGGGAGTTGCAGCGCGCGCTGGAAAACATGCACCGCTACGGCAACCCGATGGGCGAATCACCACGCAAGCGTGCCGCCTGGGTGAAGGGCGCGGGCGTCCCCATCCGCATCTTCAGCGAAAACAAGCGGCCGGCCGACGTCCTGTGGTTTGTGGAGTGCTACGACTCCTACCACCCCCGCGGCCAAGCCATCAGCCGGGCGACAGCAAAGCTTTTCCACGCGCTGGGCGTTGATTTCGCCATCCTGGGGAACGAAGAGAAGTGCGCCGGCGAATGCGGGCGGCTGTCGTGGGAATCAGGGCTCTTCAGCGCGCTGGTGGAATCGAATCTCGCTCTGCTCGCCAAGTACAAATTCAATTGCCTGGTCACCTCCAGCCCGCACGCCTACGACGCCTTCAAATACCGCTATGCGGACCACGGATTCCGCTACCCGCTCGAACACTCTGTGCCGTACTTGGCCAAGCACCTGGACCGGCTGAAGCCGCTGCTCAAGAAGAAGCTCAACTACACGATCACCTACCACGATTCGTGCTGCCTGGGCCGCCACAACTCCTTTTACGAGGAGCCGCGCGCGCTGCTCGAGGCGATTCCGGGCGTGAAGCTGGTGGAGATGCAGCACAACCACGTCAACGCGATCTGCTGCGGTGGCGGCGGCGGCGGGATGTGGCTGGACACCTACTACAAGACGAAAAACCAGGACCGGCTGTCGGAGCGCCGCGCCAAGGAAGCCATCGAGACCGGCGCCAATGTGCTGGCGATTGCCTGCGACTACGAAGTCTCCCGCTTTGAAGACGCCCTGAAGGTGCTCGGCTACGACAAAAAGATGATCGTGCGCGATGTGACCGAACTCCTAGTCGAAGCCATGGAGGGTTAGCCGTGAACATCCTGGTGCTGCTCAAAATGGTGCCCGATGTCGTGGAAGAACTCGAAGTGGCGGCGGACGGGAAGTCGCTGAACCACGAGTTTCTAAGGCTGAACCTGAACGAGCGCGACAACCACGCGCTGGAAGAAGCGCTTCTGCTCAAGGATCGTTACGGCGGCCAGGTCACCGTGCTGGCGCTCGACGCGCCGGAAATCGACGACGTGCTGTTCACGGCGCTGGCCAAGGGCGCGGACCGCGCCATCAAAGCGACCGGCGCCGAGCCTGTGCTGGGCACGGAAGCCATCGTCGGAAGGCTGGCGCGCGGGCTGGCCGCGACTTCGCCGGGGCAAGCGAGCCTGCTGCCGGTGGATTTGATTGTTACCGGCTGCCAGGCGATTGACGACCTGGACGGGATGGTTGCGCCGCTCGTGGCCCATCATCTGAAGCTGCCCTACCTCGGCCTGGTGGCACGCGTGGAGGTGGACGCTGCGGCGAACCGCGCGGTGGTCACCAAGGAATTTTCCGGCGGGGTGCGCG
>Ga0315268_10002507_pt1 | contig 20692 bp, 16 predicted proteins | sample C1_top_MG_FD_204535 | JGI IMG/M metagenome (GOLD analysis project Ga0315268, IMG submission 204535) | Sediment microbial communities from Yellowstone Lake, YNP, Wyoming, USA - C1_top | ecosystem: Environmental > Aquatic > Freshwater > Lake > Sediment | place: USA: Wyoming | collected 2017-08-01
GGCTTCGTGTAGAAAGCAAAGATTTACGGTTTTGGCAAAATTTGTTCACATAACGCCATGAAGGGCAATTTTTGTCAAGCGACTTTGGTAAAGCCATGGACAGCAATTTGGGTATAATCTTGTCACTTATTTTTTCGCAATCGCCAGGAAAGGGTTGACATAAAAAATAAAGCCGCTTCTGTGTTATCTCGTTTTCCCGCAAAAGTTGTTTTGGTCTTTATCGTTGCCATGCTTTTGCTCACGCTTGGATTCTATAGAAACCAGTGGGGCGCGGCTGGCAAAAAGTACTTTTATGATTGGAAGACAAATAATGAACTCATGCTTGTCGCGCGGCTTGTTTGGTCGCGCCAGACAAACGTTTTTTCAGAAGGCGCGCTCTTTGGGGTAGGGGATAGTCAATGGCCGTTGGAAGCCGGCGCGGAACAGCGCCAATACGAGATTTATTTAAACAATGGAAAATTTAACACATACGCCACGTATAATTCTGCTATCGGCGCCCAGGGAGTCGTTTTTGGTTTGATTGACAAATTGACCTCTTTCGATCCAGGAATTAATCTCAAGCTGTTTCACGGGATTTCCGCGGTATTCTCTGCGATTGCGCTTGCGGCTCTTATATGCTGGTTCCTGACTGAGTTTGGATATTTGCCGGCTCTCTTTGTATTGGGATTTGCATTAATGTCCGAATGGCTGACTCTGTATGGAGCCAGTATTTTTTTTCAACTCTGGTCGTTTTATGCGCCGATGCTTGGCATCCTCTTTTACCTGTCAAAAGTGAATGTCGAAAACGAAATCAATTATAGAAGCCTCGCGTTGGTTTCCGTTTTCACTGTCATTGTAAAAGGATTGTTCAGCGGATTTGAATTTATTATCGTCGCTCTGGCTATGATGATAGTTCCGACGGTATATTATTTTGTTTTGAGAAAATGGCGGTTGAAAACCATTTTTGCAATTTGCGGAAATATCGCCGTCAGCGCGCTGGCGGGAACAATGATTTGCCTGACGATTCTATCGTTTCAAATTTCTTCTGTGACAGGTAGTTGGGGAAAAGCGATTTCCTATATTATCTTTACTTTTGGAAAACGTTCCTTTGGCGACCCCGCCAATTATTCTGGATTTGAAGCCGCCAGCCTTACCTCCAATTTTTGGTCTGTGTTGTACAGATATGTCTATGAAGGTCGCGCCATTAATCTTGGGAATTTAATTCAATCCAATATTCCGTGGATTCAAGATCATCTTGAAATTGGCTACGATAAATTATTTATATTATTCGCTTTTGTCAGTTTGATATTTTTCATAGTTTCCAGACGGAATAAACAATCGCTTCTGTACCATAAGACCTTGTCTTTGCTCTATGCAACATGGTTCTCTGTTCTTGCTCCTCTTTCGTGGTTTGTATTGTTTAAGGCACATGCCTACATCCACGCGCAATTGGATTATATTGTCTGGCAAATGCCCTTTACGTTATTTGGCTTTGCATTGTGCGGAATGACGATCAATTATCTCGTTTCGCTTCTCAAATTCAATTCAAGGTGAATTACAGGACAATCCGCGTATGATCAATCGTTTTAACTCCCTCCGCGATTCCCCGTTTGCAGTTCCGGTAATTCTTTTCATTGTTACTATGCTGGCTTACGGTTTGCTCATCCCACAACTGGGGTTTTACTGGGACGACCTCGGCATGTCATGGATTCGCTATCAGCTTGGGACTGACGCCATGACAAAATATTTTTCCACCAATCGTCCGGTGTGGGCTTTGCTTTATCAAGTGACCACGCGCGTCTTTCCATATCAGCCCATTTACTGGCAAATCTTCGCGCTCGTTTTACGCTGGCTAACCGCCGTGTTGGTGTGGATGAATGTGCGCCGCGTTTGGCGCCGCTTTGCATTTGGCGCCGCTTTACTTTTCCTAATTTATCCCGGCTTCAACGGTCAATGGGCGGCATATCTCTTCAGCCATTTTTTTATCGTGATTTGTTTCTTCTTAATTTCTTTTTATCTCATGCTTCGGAAACGCTGGATTTGGACAGCGCTTGCCCTGCTGTTTTCCGCGCTCAATCTTTGGATGATGGAATATTTTTTCGTGCTGGAATTAACGCGTCTCTTTTGGATTTGGATTTTGCTCCGCGACGAATACCCTGATCTTCGCCAACGCCTCCGCGCTGGGCTTTGGGCTTGGTCCCCTTATCTGATCGTTTTCGCGTCTGCGGTTTTATCGCGTTTGTTTATCTTCAATAATCAAATCTACAATCCATTTAGTTTAAGAGAAGAATTTGCCAAAGCGCCTTTAGGGACAATTTGGGACTTGACCCGAAATATTCTCTCCAGCTTTTGGACAACTACCGCCGCGGCATGGGGACAGGCTTTCCAATTTCCAAATCCCGCGACAGATGGTCCGCGCACGATTTTGATTTATCTTGTAATTGTGTTGATTACCGCATTACTTATTATGGTTTACGCATTACGCATTAATCATGAAGATAAAGAATCCAATCCGCTTCACGCCATTATTCTCGGCTTGTTGATGTTGCCATTTGCAGGCGCGCCGTTTTATTTGACGAATGTTCCAGTGTCGCTTGCATTCCCTGCCAGCCGCACAGTTTTGCCGTTTATGTTAGGCGCGAGTCTGATCGTCGTTGGTCTGTTGCAATATGTCCCTTCAAAAGCGCGCGTATTTATTTTAGCCGCGTTGATCGGTCTCGCCGCGGGACGACAGTTCCTGTGGTCAAATGATTTCCGCCGCGCTTGGGAATCGCAGAAGAATCTTTTCTGGCAAATGACCTGGCGCGCTCCCGCGCTTGAACCCGGCACAATCGTAATGACAAACGAAGAATTGGATTTCTATGCCGATAACTCTTTGGGCGCGCCGTTGAATTTGATCTACGCGCCTGATAATCATACCAGCCGCGTGGATTATGTTTTCTTCTATCCCACCAACCGTCTGGGCGGCGCGTTGACGTCGCTCGAACCGAATCAAGCTGTAACGTATGATTATCTCGCGGGGCAGTTTATCGGCAACACATCCCAGGTTGCCGCGTTCTATTACGCTCCGCCAAAATGTTTGCGTTTGCTTGATCCTGAAATTGACCCTGAGAATCGTTTAATCCCAGATGAAACCTATCTGCGCGACGCGGCTAAACTTTCATCAACCAAGCCGATATTGGATCAAGCCGTTGCGCGTATGCCGGAGTTTTATTATCCCGAACCTGTCCATGCATGGTGCTATTATTTTGAAAAAGCGGATCTGGCGCGTCAACTGAAAGATTGGAATCAGGTAGTAAAATTAGGAGACAAGGCGTTTGGCTTGGATGATTATCCCAACGATCCGGTGGAGCGTTTTGTTTTTATAGAAGGTTATGCACATAACGGTCAATGGAATAAAGCCATGGAGTTATCAATGATTTCCTACAAAGTTTCAAAAGATTATGTTGGTCCATTGTTATGTAAATTGTGGGATCGCATTGAACGGGATGTGCCTGAAAGTCCTGAAAAGAAACCCGCTTTGAGTGAAATAAGGATAAAACTCTCTTGTTACAGGTGACATCATAGCTTGCATTTCTAAAAATCTTGTTCTACAATGGATATGGTTGTGTAGCGTCTGTATTCAAGGTATAAACTCGGACTGTTTATTCGAGTAAATTCTAGGAAAGGAGGCATCCCAAATAATTGAGCGTCTTTTCAAGTCAAATTTGTAACTGTTAACTCAAACATAAAGGAGAAGAAGATAATGAAAAAGAATATAGCACGTCTCGCTTTTGTCGCGATGGCGCTCGTACTTGTTCTCACCGCATGTGGCCCCGCAGCAACTCAAGCGCCGGCTGCAACCCAGGCTACGGCAGCTCCCGTTGTGACTGAAGCCCCTGTTGCGACTGAAGCGCCGGCAACAACTGGTTTCCAGATTCCTGAAATTGCAGCGGGCAAGTTCAACGTTGCCGTCGTTCTGATTGGTTTCCATGCCGATGGCGGCTGGTCGCAGGCGCACACTGAAGGCGCACAATGGATGTCCACTCAGGATCCGAACATTGCCGTTCAATATGTTGAATTGGTCAATCCCGGTCCCGATGCTGAATCGGTGATGCGCTCTCTGGCTCGCAAGGGTTTTGATCTCATCATTGGCACCACCTTTGAATATGGTCCCACAATGGAAGCGCTTGCTGAAGAGTTCCCCAATATCAGCTGGTTGCACATGACTGGTTATCGTAGCAATGGCACGAACTATGGCAACATGATGGGCGCCATGGAAGATATGAAATATCTGGCTGGCATGGTTGCTGGCGCGCGCGCCAAGGCTGATGGCAATACCAAACTTGGCTACGTTGCTCCATGGCCTCTACCTGAAGTGATTCGTCTTGGCAACGCTTTCATGCTCGGCGCGAAAGTCACCTGCCCCGAATGTACGATGGAAGTGCGCTGGATCAACACCTGGTACGACCCTGATAAAGAGAAGCAGGCCGCTCAATCCCTGATTGATGCGGGTGTGGGCATCGTGTTGATCGGTTCTGATACTCCCGGTCCGCTGGTTGCCGCCGCGAATGCCGGTAAATGGGCATTCACTTATGACTACATCAATTCCTGCTCGCCTGCTCCGGAGAAATGTCTGGGCACACCGTATTGGAATTGGGGTCCCGTCTATCTCAATGTCGTAAAGCAGATTCAGGCTGGAACTTGGAAACCGGGCAATGACTACCTTGATGCTGATACCGGTATTGTCGGTTTCTATGGCTTCATGGAAGGACAGACTCCTCAACCTGGCGTACCGGCAGAGGTCATCCCGCTCGTTAAAGCCAAACTTGCTGATATGCTTGCTGGCAAGTTCACCCGCTTTGATATCTTCAAGGGACCCATCAAGGATAATACCGGTAAGGAAATTGTCCCTGCTGGCGTATCCCTCACCCAGGAAGACCTTGAAGGAATTGATGCCGGTACCATCGCGGCATTCAACCTCACCGATCGCACGGCCTGCACCATTTGTATGAACTGGCTTGCCGAAGGTGTTCAAGGTACTATACCGGCGATGCCGTAACGTCTCTAGTTGAATAAAACATTGGCGCAGGAGTTTCCTCCTGCGCCAATGTTATCCCTTGATCGTCCGAGGAGAAATTCATGACTGAATCTCCAATTGCATTTGAAATGCGCGGCATTGTCAAACGTTTTCCCGGCATTCTGGCGAACGATCACGTTGACTTTTCATGTCAAGTTGGCAGTGTCCATGCTTTGTTGGGAGAAAACGGCGCTGGCAAAAGCACTTTGATGAATGTTCTGGCGGGGTTGTATCATCCCGAAGGCGGCGAGATTTTTATCGGCGGGAGGCGCGTATCTTTCCGCTCACCGCAGGATGCAATTGCAAATGGCATCGGAATGATCCATCAACATTTTATGCTCGTGCCTTCACATTCTGTTGCTGAAAATATTGTACTTGGACTCAAACAACCCCGTTTTTTTCTTAACCTAAAAAGTGTGGAAGAACAAGTTGCGGTGCTTGGTGAACAATATAGCATGAGCGTAAATCCGCGCGCCAAAATTTGGGAACTTTCGGTGGGCGAACAGCAAAGAGTTGAAGTGTTGAAAATGCTGTTTCGCGGCGCCAAAGTCCTGCTCATGGATGAACCGACAGCGGTCTTGACTCCGCAGGAGGTTGAATCTCTCTTCCGTACCTTGCGCGACATGACAGTGCGCGGTCATACGATTGTTTTTATTTCTCATAAATTAGATGAAGTGGTCTCGATTGCTGACCATGTCACCGTGATGCGGCGCGGCAAGGTGACGGCGGCGAATGTGCCGTCCAAGGGAATCACAAAGCCGCAGCTCGCGAAACTGATGGTCGGCCGCGATGTGTTGTTCCAGATCGAAAAGAAAAAAGCACAGCCCGGCGAAGTCACATTGTCGGTGGAAAATCTGTGTGCTGATAATGACCGCGGCTTGCCTGCATTGCGCAATCTATCTTTGAAAGTACACAGCGGAGAAATCCTGGGGATTGCGGGGGTGGCGGGCAATGGTCAACGCGAGTTGGCGGAAACTCTCACAGGTTTGCGCGAGCCTACAGGCGGCAAACTGATGCTTGGCAATACGCCCCTGAACAATCACACAAACTGGATGGAAGTTGGCAAGCAGTTGGGGCATGTTCCCGAAGACCGCTCGGCAGTAGGCAGTGTGCCAGCCCTCAGCGTCGCGGAAAATCTTATTCTAAAAAATTTCAACCGTTCGCCAATTGCGGCAGGTTGGTCTATTAACTCTTCCGCAGTGCATGATAACGCCGTGCATTTAGTGGATGAATATCAGGTCGCCACGCCAAGCGTGGATACACTGGCGCGCATGTTATCGGGAGGAAATTTGCAAAAATTGATTTTGGCGCGTGAGACTTCAGAGAATCCCAAATTAATGATTGCTGTTCATCCCACGCGTGGATTGGATGTCGGCGCAACAGAAGGGGTACACAAACTTTTGATCAAGCAGCGCGACGCGGGCGCCGCGCTCCTTTTGATCTCCGAGGATCTAGACGAATTGCTTTCTCTGAGCGACCGCGTCGCAGTCATCTATGAAGGACGGCTGGTCGGCGAAATGCCCGCCAGAGGCGCAGACATTCGCGCGATTGGCTTGATGATGGCTGGCTCAAAGGCGGACGTATGAAACAGCAATCCATATCCTATAAATTAAACGTTGAGACCCGCCTGGACAATCCCGGTTGGGTAGGCATGGTATCGTCCATACTTGGCGTTGTGTTGTCGCTGATTGTCGGCGGCTTCGTACTGCATGCGGCGGGAGCGGCTGATCCAATTGCAACTTATCGCGAAATTTTCAAGGAAGGTTTCGGCATGCCTGCAGACTGGCAAGCTGGGTTTACCGCGATGTTCTCCAACACCGCTTGTCCAAAAGGAATGTTGTGCTTCGGTCCGCTTTCAGATACGCTGGTCAAGACTGCTCCTATTTTGTTAACTTCCCTTGCCTGTATCTTCGCGTTCCGCATGAAGTTGTGGAATATCGGCGCTGACGGACAGATGTTCCTCGGCGCGTGGGCGGCAACCGGCGTTGCAATTTTTATCCTGCCAAAAACAACCGACCGCACAGTGATGCTGGCGGTCATGGCGCTGGCTGGAATTTTGGCGGGGCTTGTATATGGCGCAATTCCCGGCTTCCTTAAAGCGCGGCTCAATATCAATGAAATCATCACGACTCTGATGTTAAATTATGTCGCTTATAAAATGCTGGAATTTTTTGTTGTGGTGGGACCTTGGAGTCTCGGTGGTTTCGAATCCACCGGGCGTTTCCCAACGTCAGCTACCTGGCCCCGTCTTACCGAACTTGCCAAGAAATTTCCCATCACTGGCGGACTCACTGTTCATCCTGGTATTTTCCTCGGCATTGCCGCGGCGATCCTGTTGGCATGGATTTTGTATCGCAGTCGCTGGGGCTATGAGATTCGTGTGATCGGAAACAACCCGAAAGCTGCGCGCTACGCAGGCATCAATCTCAAACGAAATATCATTTTGGTCATGTCGCTTTCGGGCGCGTTGGCGGGTTTGGCTGGCATGAACGAGGTTGCCGCGTTGCGTGAACTTACCGGACGTTTCCCGCGCGGTTACGGCTTTACCGGCGTCATCGTCGCCTGGCTTGCGCGCTTGAATCCGCTTGCCGCCATATTTGTCTCTTTCCTTTTTGGCGGATTGTTGGTCGGCACTAAACTTATCCAGCCGCAAGGAATTGCTTCCATGTTACAAGGCGTGATCCTCTTTGTTGTGGTCGGTACGGAATTAATCTTCCGCTACCGCGTGCGTCTTGAAAAAGTGGAGCAAGCCGTTGCTCCAGAGACCGGAGATGTTCCATGACTGCTAATGATTTAATTTCTCTTGCCATTACCATTGTATTCGGCGCGCTTGTCAGCGGCTCGCCTTTACTCTTTGCAACCATCGGCGAAATTTTTTCCGAACGTGCCGGCGTAATGAACCTCGGGCTTGAAGGCATGATGCTCATCGGCGCCATGAGCGGGTTTGCCGCCTGGGCAAACACGGGCAGCCTCATAATGGGTTTAATCGTTGGAATGATATTTGGCGCTCTTCTTGCTTTACTACACGCCTTCATCACCATCACACTGCGCGCCGATCAAGTCGTAAGCGGTCTTGCCGTCACATTCCTGGGAGTTGGTTTATCCAGCATTCTCGGGCAACCATATGTTGGACAACTTGTGCCACAGCCATCTTCCATCACCTTGCCAATTCTCGAACTTGTCTCTGCAGAACAAATTGTCCTTGTTATCGTTGGTATGATCTTTGCGCCGCTTTCCTGGTATTACTTGAATCGAACCCGCCCAGGTCTTGACCTGCGTTCGGTTGGCGAATATCCATCCGCAGCAGATTCACTCGGCATCAACGTTTACCGGACTCGCTACACCTACGTTATCTTTGGCGGCGCGATGAGCGGATTTGGCGGCGCGGCAATGAGTCTCATCACCGACCCGGGTTGGGTGGACGGAAAAACTTCGGGGCTGGGATGGATCGCCGTTGCGTTGGTTATCTTCGCATCTTGGGACCCGATGCGCGGCATGTGGGTTTCCTATTTCTTCGGTCTGCTTCGCCGACTTCCGCTTGATCTGCAAAACCCCGCGCTTCCGCTTATCTCAACTGCAAACAATCCGCAACTAGGCCGCGTCATGGATATGCTTCCATATATCGCGACCATCTTAATCCTGATTATTGGATCGCGCGAAGCCATGCGAAAACGAATCGGCGCGCCCGCCGCGCTTGGCAATCCATACGTACGCGGCGAACGCGGCTTATAGTTTTATGACTCTCTGGCAACAATACCTTCAACCCAAAACATTAGCGGAAGCAATGGACGCATTCACCAACGCGCCCAGACCGCTCGCTCCCATCGCGGGCGGCACTGATTTAATGCTTGATCTCGAACAAGGCAGGCATAATCCCGTCCACACTTTAATAGATGTAACTGGGATTAAGGAAATGCTTGCCCTTGAAATACGAAATGACCGCCTCTTCATCGGCGCAGGAATCTCAGTCAATCGCATCGTGACCGCGCCGATAGTTGCCGCGCATGCCCAAGCCTTAGTCGAAGCTGGAACCTTGATCGCGGGACCGCAAGTCCGAAATGTCGCGACTCTGGGAGGCAACGTCGCTCACGCTCTTCCTGCCGCTGATGGGACAATCGCTCTCACCGCTCTCAATGCCGAAGCTGAGATTGCAGCTATCGCGCAGAGTGAAGAAAAACAAAGTCGAAGCGCAAGTAATGTAATTACCCGCCGTATTCCGTTCAACGAATTGTTCCTCGGTCCCGGAAAATCCGTCTTGAAACATGGCAAAGAATTGCTGGTTGGTTTTTATTTGTCCTTGAAACAAAAAAATCAAGCATCCTGTTTTAAACGCATCATGCGTCCGCAAGGCGTGGCATTGCCCATCTTGAATTGTGCGATTTGGTTGGAACGCGAAAATGAAACGGTAAAAAATATTCGCATCGCTGTAGGTCCGGGCGCGTCGACTCCGTGGCGCGCGACCGAAGCTGAAAAGTTCATGGCGGGTAAATCCATGAATGACGAAACAATCAACGCCGCGTTGGAAGCGCTACTGTCTCATGTTGGATTTCGCTCCAGCGCCCGCCGCGCCAGCGCGGATTATCGCAGGCATATTGTCGACGGGTTATTCAAAGATGTGATTCAAACCGCGTGGAAAAGAGCGGGCTAATCATGATGTCTCTGTGGTAAGAAATTTTTCCAAAATCCAACGTTTTCGTTAAGACTTCAGATTATAAAAAGAACAGGATTCTTTTTTCAGAAATCCTGTCCTTTTTGTTTTTTCTCTACTGCGGTTTGAAGAACGTCGAGAAGCGCTTCATATTCTTCACAACATTCGTTGCATATCTCAAGATGGTTTTTTATCAGCGGCATTAAACGCGCGGCGTCTTCGCCGCGTATATTGGTTTCGGCGTATTGGTCTATCAAGTCGTGGAATTCATCGCAGGCACATTCTTCTTCATGCGTGACTTGAAGAGACTTGACAAGTTGTTCCACCAGCGAATCAGGCAGTGGCGTCTCAGGTTCACGGCGGAAGATGTTGCGAATTCTTTGTGTAAGCGCGGTTAAGTTCATGGCTGTTTAAATTGTTTGACGGTTAATCGTCTGTTAATCTTACTTTGGCTCAAATACAGACAGTACATCCTGCGGCGACAAACCTTCTTGTTCTAATCTTCGTTTCAGGCGCAGGCGGGCGTCATGCAAAAGCTTGTACAGCGCGTTGCGATTGGTTTTCATTTGGAGCGCGGCGTCTTCCATCGGCATATCCTGTAGACCTAATAGTACGAGAGCTTCGCGTTGTTTTGGAGTCAGCTCTTCGTCAATGATGCGGCGGACGCGCGTGATCAAGTCGTTGCGCTCGGTGGACGTCTCAGGACTAGCCTGATGGTCCGCGAATAGGCCGGCAGGCGCGGGATTGTCCTCGTTCTCTTCGAGTTCGTCGAGAGATGAATCCCGCCAGCGTTTGCGGCGCAATTCAGTCAACGCAATTCGAATGGAGATTTTATGTACCCAGGTGGTGAACATACTGCGTCCCTCAAAAGTATTCAATTGATCGAGAACGCGCAAGAGAGCTTCTTGTGTTACTTCTTCGACCAGAGGCGCAAAGAGCGGATTATCTGGCGAGAGCCAGCGCGAGAGAGCATAAGGCAGACCCTTTTCTATAATTTCGCGCAGGTCATTCAGGGCGGCTTCATAGATCGGTCCACTTGAGCGCAGGTCTGATAGCCATGCTTCGTTTGTTCGGGTTGTCATGATGGATATATTATAAGAGAAAAACGGATTGAAAGATGTTTTATTAAGTGTGGGTACGAAAACCGTCAAGCGCTTAAATAAATCTCCCGACCTTGCTAACGGGTCGGGAGATTTGATGAGATAACAATTAGTGGATATTGGCTCTGACGTATTCAATCTTATAAAATTTAGGAACCCAATATCCATCCGGCATCTGCACCCACGTGATCGTGTATTTCGTTCCAACAACAGGAGGAATTGTCTCCGTTACCACCTGAGTGGTTGTACTGTTAAAAACAGTGCCAATCGGCAGATTTGGCTTGGTGATAATTTGATACATGCTTGGGGTTAACCGAGGCTTGACCGGCGTTACTACAGTGTAATCTGAGGTGGGGGGAACAACGCCATCCACGAACATGGCGATGTGTGTTCCGACATAACGCTCCTGTCCTGGGACTCCATTGTCAATCGGCGTGTTTATTACCTTATCGCCCACCCACATTGTGCTGCTTCCGCCGCCATCAAGATCAATCGCTTTCCAGGCGCCGAACTCCATCATAATTCGCGCGCCGTCAAAAAGATCAACGCCGATATTTTGGGGACCCTGTCGCCCATCTACTACACATTCGATGAATTTCCCATCCTGAGTTACTCCCACCAACGTTCGCGGGTGGACTTCCTTCCACGCGGCTGATGTGGATGGACTGATTTTGCCGTTTAGGACAATGAAACGTTTTCCCGCCAGCGCGTTATATTTTTTCTCGGGAGAATTGTAGGCATTTATCTGCGGCTTATTATCCACGGTTAGATTTACCCACGGCTCGTAGGGAATGACAACTTGATAAATCCTTCCCTGCGAAGCGTGCAAGCCGGTGGCATGATAAGCGCTATAGTCTCCGCCATTGATAACGATCTGCGCTCCCAGTTCGCGCGCAACCGTGGAGACTTTCTTGAGCCCAAACTTTGTCACTAGGAATCGTTTTCCAATTGGGTCAATGACCGCCACATAACAGTGCGAGTTGAAGCGATAGACTTTATATAAATCCACCCCCGGGTATGGTGTTGTGTGTTCGTCAACGTGATCTGGATCCGGCAGGGTGGTTTTCTCATTGATCCAGGCTTTTAATTCATCATAAGTTCCGGGGAATACGTCTACATCAATCGGTTTGGCGCTTCCGGGCAGGATGAGTCTGTCTCCGCTGGCTTGCCACATCTTCAATCGTCCGGGGACTTTCGCCGCGTTGTAGGGACCATCCATTGTGTCAATTTTTGCCCGCACCTGGTCCCATGTCCATTTCTGCGACGTTGGCGGATAAAGCGAATTAGGATATTGCGCCCACCAATAATCGGCGTCTTTGGGCCACGAACTGAGGAGACTCTGAAAACCTTCTCCGGTATAGATCATATAATTCCAACGCGGTCCCACCAACTGGAAAAATTTGACAACTTCCGCCGCGTAGGTGACTGGCGAATAGCCAGTATAAACGACTTCAATATCCACCATAATCGCGCCCGCTTCAAATGGGATATGTTTTACGAGCCAGTCATAATTGCCTTGACCGTTCACCCACGGGTTGTAGACGAAATACGGTACTCGCAAAAGTCCCGCCTTCCCAGTCTCTGACCATTGTGTGGTGAAATTGGCGTCAAGGTGATGACCGCCCTCTATATGATTCAAGCGGATAATCATTCCTGAGACGTTGTTTGCCTTTAATGCGGCTTCGTCAATTGTTTCCGATTCGTATGTGTCCACTAATAATAAATAATTTTTCATGGCGGCTCCTTTGTGACATATTCATTGTGGATTTGACAACGCAATCATTATAGCAAGTTTTTGAATTGGATTCAAGCGTTCGCAAACAAATTGGATGTGGCTGCCTTTCGCACCGAGCGCGCCCATGTTATTTTGAAGCACTTCCCTCAAACCAGCGAAGAGTGTGCGTCAACATTTTGGGGATTTGGGAGTTGCCGTGATTCATGTACACGGATTTCACGGACAGCACGGAAAAGAGCGGATTTTAATAGATTTTTCCGTGATATCTGTGTTATTCCGTGTACCAAAAAATCTTTGAAGCAAAAGGCTTTCAAAAAAGTGACGCCCACTCACCAGCGAATCATAACTTGTATAACAGGGGAAATTTAGTTATACTTATGTCATGATCCCCACAAAAATTGGTCGCTATGAAGTCAAGGCGGAATTAGGTCGTGGAGGTATGGCGACCGTGTACCGCGCTTACGATCCAGGTTTTGATCGTGAGGTAGCCATCAAAGTTCTCCCGAAAGAGTTCCTGCACGATCCCAGTTTTCACGCCCGATTCAAGAGGGAGATCAAGATCATTGCCGCGCTGGAACACCCCGCGATCGTGCCTGTCTATGATGTAGGCGAGGAGGACGGCGTTCCCTATTATGTCATGCGGTATATGCCGGGCGGATCGCTCACCAGCCAGATTGACAGGGGAATATTTTCCTTACAGGATGCCACTAGGATCATTGAAAAACTAGCTGCCGCCCTGGCATATGCGCACAAAAAAGGCATCGTTCACCGTGACCTAAAACCGGATAATATCCTGTTCGACGATATCGGCGACCCGTACATCTCGGATTTCGGGGTGGCAAGTTTCTCTTCAGCAACAACGAATCTGACCGGCGAGTCTGCTGTTGGCACTCCCGCCTATATGAGCCCGGAACAGGCACAAGGCGACAAGGTGGACGGGCGCAGTGACATCTACGGTTTGGGCGTGATTATCTATCAGATGTTGAGCGGTCAACAACCCTACAAGGCGGATACACCCATGGGGGTGGCGCTCAAACAAATTACAGACCCTGTCCCTGAAATCCTGAATGTCAATCCCAACCTGCCCAGGGAAACGGACACCATCATCAAAACTGCGATGGCTAAAAAGAAGGAGAACCGTTATCCATCGACAATTGAACTTGCCAAGGCATTTCATCAAATAGCTGAATCCGAGCAGACAGTTGCATCCGGAAGGAAAGGCGTTGCGCCTCAATCGGCTGCACCCAAACAAGAATCTCCCGGGAAAACATCGTCACCAGTAGCAGCATCCGGTTCTGCATCTTCAGGGAAAAGCCGCGGTGTAGGCATGGCCATTGGGATATTCATCATTCTTGTGGCAGTTGTGCTGGGCGTCTTTTTCCTAAAAGACAAATTATTCCCAAGCCAACCGGGGATAACTGAGACGGCTACAACTGGCGCCATTGAAAACACTCCATCTGAGTCCAATGCCAACGCTTTTACAGAAGATTTCAACGGGAGTTTGGACAATTGGAATCATTTTGTTGCCGGCGGTCAGGAAAGCCAGGTGACATCAAGCGTGGAAAATGGCTTCTTGAATTTTGAGATTAAGAGCAAAGGGCTGTACTACTACCTTTACTATACTCCCAAGACTTACAGCAATGTCCGCATTGCTGTGCGCGCTGAGAATCGCGGCAGCGCCAATAACACTGTCATTATTGTTTGCCGATATAACGAGGATAAAGGCTGGTACGAATTCAATATCAACAGCGGCGGCTTGTACAAGATCCTATACACCTCGTGGAATACGGACAAACAAAATACCAGCTCAAAAATAATCATAAATGGCGGCTCCACCCTTATCCATACAGGGAGGGAAGTCAATGAATATACGGCAACCTGCAATGACCGCACCCTTTCGCTTTCAATCAACGGTAGCGAAGTTCGTTCAGAGGTTGATAACAACTTTGTCCTGGGTGATGGTTATGCGGGCATCGGCGTTGCATCCGAAAAGTTCGTTCCAGTTGAAGTTGGGATCGACTCAGTCAGCATCAGCCAGCCTTAGATTTATATCCCCTTCAAAGAGCCGCCTATCAAAAGGCGGCTCTTATTTTTTAAATTGGATAATTCTCTGCTAAAATTGACTCACCTATGAAACATCTCTGGTCCCCTTGGCGTATGAAATATCTTGAAAATCACGGAAAAGAATCCGGCTGTGTATTTTGTAACGCGCAAGCCAAACAAGACAGCGCGGATAATCTCATTGCCTTTCGCGGTGAGCGCGCCTATGTTATTTTGAACCGTTATCCTTACACGAGCGGACATTTGATGGTCATACCATTTGAGCATAAGTCCACTCTCGAAGAACTTGATCCACCGACGCGCGTCGAAATGATGGAACTGACAACGCATTGCATGAACGTGTTGCGTAAAATCTATAATCCACAGGGATTTAATATGGGCGCGAACATCGGCGAGGCGGCTGGCGCAGGCGTGCTGGGGCATGTTCACATTCATATTGTGCCGCGCTGGAATGGCGACACGAATTTTATATCTGTGCTGGGAGAGACGCGCGTCCTGCCGGAATCTTTGGAAGACGTCTATCGAAAAATGCGGAGCGGTTTTGGTTGGTAAGTTGGTATATTGGGGACATGGTTTAATCGCAACAGGTGACTTGCTGTTTGAGTCTCGCGGCTTGCAGTGGCATGTGTATTTACAGTAAACTTTGGAGGTACTTATGTTTCGTTATTCCAGATATTTTATATTCATTTTGATTTTTATAGTCATTGCCGGCTGTGCGCCAGTCCCGGCGGATAACGCCATAAATTCTGAATCAACGCCGATTATTCCGACAGTGGCATCCACACAAGAAGCGCTCGCCACACCAGAACCTGCGCCACAGGAAATATCCACGCCTATATCGGTTGGACCGAATCAAAGCGATTTTCCCGCGGGCTACAATCCGTTGACAGGCAAACCCGCCGCAGATAAATCCACGCTTGACCTGCCAGCCATGCTTCTCTCCATCTCAAACTTTCCAGCCATCACGCGTCCGCAAGGCGGCTTGTCGTTCGCGGATTTCGTCTACGAGTTTACGATCACCGCCGGCGAGAATCGTTTCCTCGGCGTATTTTATGGCGATCCGCCGCGCGCCGAAATTCCGCCAACCGGTGGATGCGAAGTCCGCGCTGGCGCGTTCACACAAACCAATATGATTATTGGTAATTGGGTTTGGTATGACGTTAACAAAAACGGCAACCAGGATATTGGCGAACGCGGCGTCGGCGGCGTGTGCGTAAATCTTCTCGATACATCCGGCGCGGCGCTTCAACAAACAACCACCGATACAAACGGATATTATGGATTCAATGTCGAAGCGGGAAAATATATTATTGAAATTGTAAAACCAAATGGCTGGGGATTCACCGAATCAAATGTTGGGAATGACGATCAGGATAGTGACGTGGATCAAGCGTCAGGGCGAATGGAAGCGGATATTTCATCCACGAATCTTTTTCTGGACGCAGGCTTGGTCCCGTTATCCCAGACTGTCCTCACGCCAGACGCTTCCGTTAAACCGCCCAAAGCCGAAGTTGGACCGATACGCTCGGGTCGCATCTTTTATAAATATCTTGCCGGCATGTATCAAGATTCATGTTTGGTGTATGCCTTCGCTTCTCAAGAGGTGCTGGAAAAAATTCCGCAATGTTCGATGGTGGCGCATGAAGACGCGGGCGGCGGTTCGATGATGACGCTTGAACGTTTTAGCGCGGTCGCCAAAGATAATGGCAAAAGAAAAGGTTTTAACTATGCCAGCAATTTATTTAGTGATGTGCCGCCGACAGGCGGAGCGCCCGCTTCGCAGATTAATATCTTTTGGGCGAATCTCAATCAAGCCGCGTGGATGTATGATCCGTTGTATGGCGCGTATCTGCGTTTTGTGGATAACTCGGATAAAAAAGCTATCGGCGTTTTACATCCCGACACTGACCGGTTGACCGGGCGTCAAGTGTATTTTGAAAATTTCATCGTGCTATTTGCCGATCATATAGCCATCTCGCCGACCATCATTGATATTGATATTGACATGGGCGCGAGCGGTCCCGCGCTTTTGTTCCGCGATGGACAGCAATATAAAATCAGGTGGAGCACGAAAAGCGGCGCTTATGAAAAACAATCCGGCAAACGCCGCCCGATACAATTTTTGAATTCCGATGATTCGCCTGCCGCGCTTAAACCGGGACATACCTGGGTGATGATCGTCACGCCTTTTTCTTTGGTGGAAGAGAAATCATCCGGCGTTTGGCGCATCCGTTATTATCGCGTGGAAGGCGAATCAAGCGGCGCGGATTAATTTAAGAGAATGGTGAGTGACGAATCGTGACACTAATCCTCTTTGATTTTGACGGTGTACTGGCAGATACATTGGAAGATATGCTCGGCAATGCACAAGCTACCTGTATTGAATTAGGTATTCACCGCATTGTCACATCCGCTGATCTGGACTCACTTGAAACGATGTCATTTGTGGAATACGGCAGGCAATTGAGTATTCCTCCGCAATTGATTGATGAGTTTGTGAGCCGTTGTTTGGCGAGGTTCGGTCAAAGGTCGCGCCCCGCCAGAATATTTGCAGGCATGAAACAAGTCATAGAACAATTATCAAAAAACAATACGCTCGCGATCGTCACCGGGAATACAACCCAGACCGTTGAAAATTTCCTTGCAGAACACGGCTTGTGCGGTTTTGTCCAAGCGATTTTTGCGGTAGATCAGCCCGGTTCAAAACCGGAAAAAATACTGTCCGCGCGCAGACAGTTCGCGCAACAAGGCGACGCGACATATTTAGTAGGAGACGCGGCAAGCGATATCCGCGCGGCTAAAGATGCATCCGTTAAAAGTATTGCGGTGAGTTGGGGTCATCAGGGCGTAATCAAACTGATGGAGGCAAAACCAGATCATCTGGTTCATTCACCCCGGGAATTATTGGAACTTCTGGATAAATGACGATATGGAGCTTTCTGATGATTACAAAAACGGTTAATTTAAAACCGAAGCCCAATATTTTATGGATGGCGATAATTTTTTTGATCGTGTTTTTTGTCTATGTCATTTGCCCGGTGACAACCAGCACCGATTCTCGATGGACATTTTATATTTCCATGAGCATGATTCGTGAACATAATACAAACCTCGATGAATATGCTCATCTCATGGAAGCTCGCGACTACCGTGTTGTTTACCTTGATAATCATATCTATTCCTATTTTCCCCTGGCGCTTCCGTTTGTAAGTATTCCTTATGTTTGGGCGGCGGAAAAAATTTTCGGTCTGCTTTATCCAACCGATCTGGCGGATTACCTGACCGAACATTTTCCCGACGAAAGACTCGCAAAACTTGAGAAGATAGAAGCGTCGTTGATAGCCGCGTTGGCGGCGGTTTTATTTTATCTGCTTGCTTCTTTGCGACTCGACAGACTGCGCTCCATCCTGCTCACATTGATCTTTGCTTTTGCCACTTCCATGCTATCAACTGCCAGCCGGGCATTATGGCAGCATGGACTCTCTGCATTATGTTTAACCGCAGCCTTATGGATGATTCTGCGCGGTACGCCAAATAAATGGCGGATGTTTTTTATCGGCGCTTTGCTTGGATTTTCATATATTGTCAGACCCACCAATAGTCTGTCTGTCTTTTTCCTCACGCTTTATATTTTGATAAATCACCGGAAGAATCTGATGTTCTATTTTGTGGGACTGTTGATACCGCTCGCCATTCTTATTTTTAATGGATTGCAGGTCTATCATTCGATCCTGCCTCCATATTATCTGCCTCAACGTTTGGGAGCCAATTCATATTTTTTCAATGCTTTGTTAGCCAATTTAATTAGTCCAAACCGGGGGCTTTTTATTTCCACTCCTGTATTTCTGATTTCAATGTTTGGCATATATTTGACGGTCAAAAATGGACGTATGGTTTTGAACAGGATCGAGCCTTATCTTATCGCCATCATTGTCGCACACTGGATAACGATTTCATCTTTTGATAATTGGATTGGCGGCTGGTCGCTTGGTCCGCGTTTCTTTACCGACATGACGCCTTATCTTGCCTATTTCTTAATCCCGATATTTGAAGAAAGCGGATTATGGTCATCACAGCGATGGAAGGTTATTTTTGGCGCCGCGCTTTTGTTAAGCGCGCTGATCCATTTCAGATACGTAACCAGCGCCTATCCTTTTATGTGGAATGGAAAACCTGAAAGCCTGGTCGAGTCGCCGGCGCGGGTGTGGGATTGGTCCGATTTGCAGATTCTGCGCGGGACTTGCGACGATCGGCTTGAAGGCAAATCCCCGGCTTGTTGGTTTGATCCCAGCTTGACGAAATGACAGAGTCGCCGTTCCTAAGAATCCACATATTTAAATTTGTGTCCCAAATCCCAAAAAGGCTTTTCAATAAATCTGTATGTAATTTCAGAAATCATGCAAAGCGCGATGACCATGATCGCAATCATTGCCCAGGGATTCAGATTGATTTTTAGCCAGCGCGAAAGAAACAGGAATACAAGCTGGATTGGCTTATGAAGCAGATAAATCCCGTATGAACGCAACCCAAACCATTCCAATATACGATTCTTAAAGATTGACCACCGAGCTATCGGATCCGAAAATAATGCCAGCAGGAGCACATTGCTATAAAAAAGCGCCAGCCATGAGTGGGTGAAAGCGTCTCCACAAGGTTTTTGCAGGTATGTCAGATATGCCGCGCCGATAAAAAAAATGAAACATGTCCACTTAAAAACAGCGGTATGTTTTTTCAAAAACTCTTTTATATCATCAGAGCGCCATGCCAGCGCCAGCAAGAGACCGAACATTAAAGAGTCGACTCGGTGAAATGGAAGAATGTAGGATGTCATGTAGTCTGAATAGGAACGCAAAACAGGAGCAAGCAGGATCAAAATGACCGCCACAATATACAAATATTTTTTTCTTGTGGTGTAAATCAAAAGGGATAAAAAGATGTAGAATTGCTCCTCCACAGCCAGCGACCATGTGACGTCCATCCATGGGTCGGCGAATCGCTGGCGCGCGGCATAAAAAAAGTTTTGGGCGAATGTTAAATAAGACCAAAACGGCAGGTGGTTTTTGTAAGTTTTATAAAAACTTTCAGGATCAAACCGCAATAATAAATAGAAGATAAAACACAAGGCAAGGTATAAAGGCAAAATCCGCGCGCCGCGCCGAATGTAAAATACCGAAAAATAATTTTTTTTATCCACATTCTGCAAAAGAATACCGGCAATCAGAAATCCCGATAATACAAAAAACATATCCACACCGCTCCAAAAGAGACGAGTGGGATAAATCAGAAAATCTGAGATCGCAGGTTTTTCCGGCTGATAATGCCACCAGAGAACCATTAAGATGGCAAGCCCGCGCATGACATCCAGCGCTTGAGAACGTTTCACTAAAGTTTCTCCCGGAATAAAATTTCCCCGATTATAATTCGAGGCGTTCTGTTTTTATAAAAGCGCCTGCAGAGGCGGCAATTCTCAATATGAACCATGTCATTGCGAGACGATGTTCTCGAACGTAGTGAGATGTCGAAGCAATCCCCGTTTTAGCAAGGAGATTGCTTCGCAAAATGCGCTCGCAATGACATAAGCGGATTTATGATTCAGCCATTTTTTCATGTCAACATCCAAGCCAATTCTAACACTTGAAGATAAAAAATCTGACGCGAAATTAACGCGCCTCGTCACGCTTTGCGGACGCATTATCAACGCGGACCCGGCTTATTTTCCGCGCGCCGAATACCGCGGCAGGACGATCTATTTTTGCACTAATGTATGTCTCGACGCATTTTTGGCTGACCCGGATGCGTTTTATAAGGCGCATCGAAAATCAGACAGGAAGAAGAGCGCGTAATATATTTGAGTATAAACAATAAGCCACAGAGCGCGCTGAGACCTTTCCTGACACAGAACGTCAGGACAATGTGAGAAAAGTTCTTAATTTTTTTTCTCAGCGATTTCTGTGGCAAAAAAGACTTTTGCAAGAGGTCTATTTTTTCCGTGAATCTCCGCGTCGTCCGTTACCGAGCATTTTGCTTTTCCAAAAACGTGATCGTTCGGAAATTGGTAAAAAATGAGATACGGAAGAAGATAGACCCGCAAGGAAGGAAATTCAGGCGAT